>Ga0105240_10000151_pt1 | contig 141290 bp, 95 predicted proteins | sample KBSC54metaG_FD_80426 | JGI IMG/M metagenome (GOLD analysis project Ga0105240, IMG submission 80426) | Corn rhizosphere microbial communities from Kellogg Biological Station, Michigan, USA - KBS C5-4 metaG | ecosystem: Host-associated > Plants > Roots > Rhizosphere > Soil | place: Michigan, USA...
CCGCCTGAGCCTGCTGCTGTCCCGCCTGAGCCTGCTGCTGTCCCGCCTGAGCCTGCTGCTGTCCCGCCTGAGCCTGCTGCTGTCCCGCCTGAGCCTGCTGCTGTCCCGCCTGAGCCTGCTGCTGTCCCGCTTGAGCCTGCTGCTGTCCCGCTTGAGCCTGCTGGCTTCCCTGCGATTGATTCAGTTGAGCGAGTTCGCCCTGGAGGTCGTGGTTTGCCGTGTCCACCGGTTGCTGAGCCTGGGCGGCATTTTGCGCCATGTTGAGGGCGTCCTGCGCCTTCGGGACCTGGTTTTCCGCCGTTTGCTGGACCTGTTGTCCCAACTGCTGAAGCTGCTGCCCGGTGGTGGTATTTTGCAACCGCTCTTCGTGCCGTCCGGCGCGCTGGATATCGGAAGCCGCCTGATTTGCAGCCTGACCAATCTGCGGTTGTTGCTTGGCGGCCTGCGCGAGCTGCGGATTCGCGTTTTGTGCCGCTTGCGCACCCTGTGGCTGATTCGCCGCATTCGCCTGCTGCCCTTGAGGCTGATTTCCAGTCTGCGGCTGTTGTCCCTGATTTTGATTTTGGTTTTGCGCAGTGGCTTGTTGCTGCCCGGAAGGCTGGCTCTGATTTGCCTGCGGCGTCTGGGAATTCTGCGCCATGTTTTGCTGTCCGGCATTTTGCGCATTCTGCTGATTCGCATTCTGCGCCGTGCTTTGGCCATTGGGCTGTTGCTGCCCGTTCGGTTGCGCCTGCGCATCGGGCTGTTGTGCCTGCTGTGCTTCCGCTTGCTGGCGCTGCTGGTCGGCGAGCTTTTTCACATCGTTCGCGACGGCATTTTCCTTGTTGGTCGCCTCGGCCAGCTTCGTGTTTGCCGAAGTGAGAGCGGCCTGGGAAATGGCGCTCAACTCCTGCTGCATCACCGGATTCTTCGGCAATTCCTTCTCGAGTTGCTTGAGCATTTCCTCGGCTGATTTGCCACTCATCGCCGCGAGTTGTTCGGCGTTGGCATACTGCTGGTCCAGTTCGTCCTTCACTCCGAGCGCCTTTTCCGCTTCGCGAAGCGCGAGCCGCGTCTGGTCGGGATTCTCTCCCTTCTCCAAAGCATCGAAATGATTGGAAACCTGATTCAGCGCATCCGCCATCTTTTGCTGTTCATTAGCAGCGGCTCTCATCGCATCCTGCTGTTCGGCGGTTCGCTCCGCCTTCGTCGCGTCGGCCAGCGCCTGCTCGGAGCGCGGCGGCGGATCCTTGAGCATGGCGAGGGCGTCATCCACGTCGCGCGCATGCTCGCGGCCTTCCTGCTTTAGCAGATCCTGTGTTCCGGCATCGGCACGCAACGCATCCTTGAGCGCTTCGACCTTGTCATTGAGCTGCTGCTGCGCGGCCAGCTCCTTCTTCGCCGCGGCCTGGGCTTCTTCCGGCGGTTTCGCTCCGGCTTCCTTGGCGTGCTCTTCGCTCTCCTTCTTCAACTGATCGGCTTCCTTGGCCAGTTCCTTTGCGATCTCGCTCAATTTCGGAGCCATCTGCGCCAGAGCCGCCCGCGCGTCTTCCATCGGTTTCCGCAGCAGTTCGAGCGCTTCCCGCACCCGCGCTGCGAGCCGTTGCAACTCCGTCGGAACCGCCACAGGCGCACGGTCGATCTTGAACCGCTGGTTCATTTCTTCGCTCAGCACCCGCATCTGGTCGCGCTGAATGTCCCACAAAATCTGCTGCACTTTCTGGATGATCTTGCGCGTGTCCTGATTCGTGAGCTGAGTCCGGCCGAGTTCGTCGGGAAGGGCGTGCAACCGCGTGTCCAGCCAGCGCCAGTCACGGGGATCGCTGGTGCGGGAGCGCAAGGAGGCGAATTCCCAGCGTTCCGAAGCAGTGAGATGATCGAGTCCGGTGACCACCTCGGACAACGTATGTCCGCTCTCCAGAACGCGGAATGCCTGATCCAGCGTGTTGATCTGCACGATGCTCTTGTCCCACTCGGGTGACGGGACATGTTCCTCCATGACCTGACCCTTCAGGGCCTCGAGAGCCAGGGTCACCATGCGGACATCGTTCACATAGTAAGTGTCCGCGTCGCTCCGGACTTCTTCAAAATCGCCGTTTGCCTTGAAAACATTGCTCTTTGCCACCCAACGCGAGGTGGCCAGGGACACGCGGTTTTCGGCCGATAGCTTGTCGTTGCGCATTGTTGCATCGTTGTCCTGGCGCAGTTTTTCAAAGTAAGCCCAGGCGGGTTGCAACTCCTGAGTGAGCTGTGTCATGGCGTGAACGGGCGAGTCCGCCATCGAACTGCGCATCTCCAGCATGCCGCGCCGGACGTCTTCGAGCGTCTTGCGAAGCTTGTTTGTCGGGTCGAGCAGCTCTTTTCCAGGATTCGCATTGGCCAGCAGCTTGTCGACCGCGGCGCAATGGTCATCGATCAGCCTCTGCATGTGCCGAAGCCGGTCGACATAGTTATTGGCGTGCGTGCTCGCCGTGGTGATGAGCGTTTCGAGGCTGCGCGCTTCGGTAAGTACCACGCGCATCCGGCCGGAAAGCTGGGCCCACTTAGTCGTATCATCACCATTGTTAGCGGCGAGCGCGGCGATGCGGTCCTGCTCCTGGCTGACCACCTGCATGTTTTCGTTGAGCACGTCGATCTCCTCACTGGCGAGGAAGGTGCGGAGACTCTCCTGTGCGAGCCGCACACGGCCCGCGGCGCGGCCCGAAGAATCGGCTGCTTCACGCACGAGATCGCGCGCGGTTGGAGCTGATGGATCCGCGGCAACGAGGTTCATATTGTCCCGTGCGGTTTGTTCGGAACCGGCCGTGGCCTTCGAAAGCAGGCGTCCCAGCATGACGAGATCGCCATTCATGTGAACTGGAGCCGCGCCGCGGAGCGTGGCCGTGAGCTGATTTGCCGTGTCCACTTCCTTGCGTTCATATTCATCCAGCGCGGCCGTGAAGCTCACCGTGGCCTGTTTGCGTTGCGGGTCGTTCTCCGGGAGACGGGCAAATTGGTCGCGGGAGTCTCCGCCCTGTTTTTCCAAAGCCTCAACCGCCGTGCGCAAAGCGGTGAGGGCGTCGAAAAGATGGCTTTCCGTTTCCAGCGCTTGCAGGCGCTTCATTTCAAAGCCGGCGGCCGTGAGCGTGATTTGCACGGGCCGCGATTCGCCACGGTTATTCTTCTGATCGAAGGCGACGAGTTTCGTGGTGATCGTATCCCCGGCTCTCAGCCCCTGCTGGAGCAGATCCCAACGGTTCTCGATGCGAACTTTCGGACCGCCCTTCGCCGCGATCGGAATGCTGGTCCACGTGCCGCCATTGACGCGGAACTGCTGCTCGACGCGCTCGACAGCGAGGTCGTCGGTGGCGTTGCCGGTGATCGAGAGAATCTCGTTCGCCGGGAGGATGAGATCGTGCTGCGGTGTTTCGAGTTCGACCTGCGGCACGAGATCAGGATCAGCGCGCAGTTCGTATTCGGGGCTGAACTTGTTTTCGAAACCGGTCTTCGCGGCGACGAGATGGACGCGATAGATGCCGGATTTATCCAACGGTACCGTGGCGGTGAAGTGTCCATTGGGCTGAGTCGCGAGCGGGATCACCGTATTGACCTTGCCCTTTTCCACGCGCAACTCGGCGGTTTTGACTGGCTGATCCGTCTCGAGTTGGAGATCGACCTGCGTTTGTTCGAGCCCGGCGAGATCGCCCGATTCTTCGGTTACGTGCTTGGGTTCGAGCTTCGTGTAAGCGGGGAAACGATAGGTTTTGTCGAAGCGGACGACCGTGGGACGGGCCGCCGCCTGCAAATGATATTTCCGCGTCATCGCATCGCCTGCGCGAATGCGGTACTCGACGTCTTCGCGGGCGACCTGCACGGTTGAAGAGAAGCGATCGTTCCCAGCCGGACTCATCTGCACCAATTCGCGTCCGCCACTCTTCGTGAAGATCTCCAAAACCGCTTTATTGGTGCGTTGTCCGCTGATCTCGATCATCAGCGGGACTGCATCACCCTGGGCGACAATTTCATCCGCGGGATTCGGTTCGACGATCGCCACTTTGACCTTTGAAACCTTCGCCAGATTCAACATCGGAAGCAGCGCGCGCAGCATCGAGGTCCCGAACTGAAAGCCGGTGAGTGCGACCGAGGCGATGCAGATCACGGCGATGGCGCTGACGATGGCTAGCGAACGTTTCACCAGATTGACCGGCAACAACCGATCGATATCCACTTTCTCCATGCGCGCGGCGACGTCGGATTGCACGAGCTGGCGGAATTGCTCGGAATCGAACGCGGCATCGCCCTGGCCGAGTTCCACGGCGGAGAGCAAATCCTCGCGCAGCTTGGGCTCGGCGTGTTCGATCAGACGCGCGACGCGGCGTGGATCCGGCATGTGCACGAGCAGGCGCAGGCAGGCCCGCCATTCGGCGATGAGCACCGCCGCATAAGCGACGCCGCTCAATGTCCAGCGCGCCCAATCTTCCAGGGTGAAAAGCGTATCGACGAGCGCGACCGCCATCATAGTGGCGAGAAGCATCGCCAGCGCGGCGCAGACACCGCGGATGACGATGAGCTTTCGGCGTCGTTTGGCGAACGCCTGGAGTTTCTGGATGATGAGCGGATCAAGATGCGTGGTCAGCGTGCTCATAGTGGTGGGAGGTTGGGGCTGGGCGGGGAGGAAAGGGGAAAGGACCGAGAGGTGAGACGGTAGGCGAGAGACCGCGCGAAAGGAGTGAAACGTTCAACCTGAAAACGGATTTCGGGTCGGGTGGTCAGTCTGCAGCGCCAACGGCGCGACCCTATACCAGCCTGGGGCGCTAGCCCCAGGTCGTTCACATAAAGGAGTTCGAGGGCTAGGCCCGCCCCATAAAACGTATTGAACATTCGATTCCGTGTGCGTCGGGAAATGGTGCGGGCTTTCAGCCCTTAACCCATTTTTTGTCAATTCCTGGGGCTGTCGCCCCAGGCTGGTATGGGGTCGCGCCGTTGGCGCTGCAGACAACTCATCCGAAAATTGGTTTTCAGGTTCAACGTTCAGAGATGATCGCTTCGGGGCGCCCTGTTCATCTGAGCGCGCCCCTTTGAACGTTGAACGTTGAACGTCGAACGTTGAACGTTTCTCCGCTTCTTTCCACGTTTGCGGCGTAGCGTTCATCACAGCATCCCAACTCTCTTGCGGATAATCCACTCCGCCGTGAGCAACGCAATGATTGGCAAAAACCACCAATAGCTCTGCCAAAGCGCGGTATCGCTTTCGATGACGCGTCCCTGGCTCATCGGAGCGAGGAATTTGAGCAGCCGGTCGATATTCTCTTCCCGCAAATACTGGCCGCCGCTGGCTGTCGCGATTTGCCGGAGCAAATCTTCGTTCATGCTCAGTTGCGTCAGTTCGCCGGTTTCGCGCGGCTGGACTTTGAAAGAAGTGCGCGCCTTGGTATCGCGTTCGGAAATAGCGGCGGATTCGATGCCGACTTCGTACTCGCCCGGTTCCAGCGCAGCGGTTTTTCCACGGAAAAGGCCGCCGGCATTTTCGTCGGGAGAAAGACGGAGGGTCGCGACGCGTTTGCCATCCTTGGTCAGCACGGCATCGACAACCGTATTAGTTACAGGCCGGCCTTCGCCATCACGCAGGCGCACGCGCAGATCCGCGGAATCGCCCGGACGATAGGTGATCGAGCCGGCATCGAGGGAAACAAATTTGTCCCGCACCGCGAAGGGCAGTTCCGCAGCCCAATTGCAGACCTGATTCCAGTACCGGACGTGATACAGGTCGGCGACTTCATAGCGCCAGCGCCAGGAATCGTCGAAGGCCTGGTAGATCACGCGTCCGGCGCCAAAGGGCCGGGTGACAACCGCCGGGACTTTCCCCGCGCCGGGGACTTCGGCTTCCATGAGGACTTCCGCTCCGGGCAACGGCGTGGCACCGGAAAGCCAGTGCGGTGCGCGTAGCGATTTCCAGAGATCCACATTCTGCGCGCGATCCGGAGCAAGGGCAAAGGCGGCGGCCGATTGCGCACGATCGGAGAGATCCAGCCGCGTGATGTGCTCGCGGATTCCCGGGCCTTTCCATTCCACGGGCAGGACCGGACCCAGCGGCGTCCCGCTATATTCCTTCAGATGATTGAGCGCTCCATCGATGAAGATGATGGCGCCGCCACGTTGCGCGACGAAATCGTGGATCCATTGCAGTTCATCGCCCTTGAAGAGATTCGCCGGGACATCGCCGAAAATGATCAGGTCGTACGATTGCAGCAAGGCATTGTCCGAAGGGAACTGCTCGGGTTTATCGCCGCGCGGCAGTCCGGTGTCGTGCCGGGTGACTCCCGCGATGACGGTATTCACCTCCCACTGCTCATCCCGCTCAAACATGTTCCGCAGATAGCGCGTCTCCCAGCGCGGGCGGCCATCGAGCACGAGGATCTTTCGCTTTTGCGTGACTGCGCGGAGCCGGAGGCTGGAGAAATTGTTTTCCGGTTCCCGGTCGCCCTCGAGTTGCGAGACGGCGACTTTCAATTCCAGCGGCACGCCCGAAAGCTGCATACCGTCCTTCTGGTTTTTCATCCGGTCTTTCACCAGGGCGCTGATCGGAAAATCGAAGGAGATCGGGCGCACGTTTTTGTCTTCGGTGAAATACTTCTCCTGCCACAGCACCTTGTCGCCGTCGGAGATGGTCGCCGTGAAAGGCTGTCCCGCCGGCATGTCGTCCTTGAGGATGATCCGGCCGTGCACACGGTCCTCAAAGAAGACCGCCTCGGGTGCGTCAACCTTGATGATCGCGAGATCACGCGGGTGTGTGGTGCTGCCGAAACCGATGGTGAAGACGGGCATCTGACGGCCACCCAGCACCTTCGCCACTTCCACGGGAGATTCGCCATCATTGTGCTGGCCATCGCTGAGCAGCACGACGGCGCCGCGCTGGCTTTTATCGGCGCCTTCGCCGACGGACGTTTTGATTCCAGTCGAGAGATTCGTGAGATCGGCTTCCGCCTTCGGAAGAGATGCAGGAGGCGTGGAATCACGGGTGGTCGGCTCCCAGATCTTGGTCGCGGCGCCGCCACTCAGTTCATACAGCTCCACCTGATGATGTTCCGCGAGCTTCGAGAGGGTCTTTTGTTCGCCTTCGAGTAGCAGCGACTGCAAGCGCTCCGTGCGCGACATCGAATCGAACTTCTGGAGTGCGGCCTGGATGGAGCCATTCCCCGTGGCGATGTCGCTGATCGATTTCTTGAACATCTCGCCCACTTCATTCTGCCAGCGTGCCGTGACTTGCCCGAGCCGGCTGATGTCGCGCGCGGCCCGTTCGCGATCATCGATCTGCCGCATTTCGCGGCGGGCGATTTCATGCGCGGGATCCGCGAGATCGCGCTTGAACATTTCCGCGCGATCCGGCGCGCCACTTTTTGTGAGAAGATCGTGAGCTTCATCCATCCGTGCGGCGAAGTCGGTGAGGATCCGGTTCCACTCCGAGGTATCTACGTTTTGCGACGTGGCCGCGCTGGCCGCGATGGACTGTGCCTCCGCGAGTGCGTCGCTGGCTTTGGGCAGATCCATATTCACCGCATCCTCGCGCAGCAATCCGAGCCGCTGAAGAATGCGGATCTTCCGGCCCAGATCCATCGAGGCATCGGTCAGCGTCATGCTCTTCGAGCCATCGACAAAAAGCAAAAGGCGGGAGAGCTCGCCGATGACCGTGCGATGGTGGAGGACTGGTCCACTTAGCATGATCACGATCATGGAAATGGCGGCTGTACGCAAACCGGGCAGGAGCAGGTTGATGCCCGAACTGAGCTTGGTGACATCTCGCCGGTACAGCACCCATGCGGCCGCGCCCATCACCACGGCGGCGGTGATGCCGACCCAGGCCGGCCAATCGCCGACGAAACGCAGCGTTGTGAAAGTGTGCTCGGTGGTCACGGCGTGACGCCTCCCGCTTTGGAGGATTGGAATGCGATGAAGGCCATCGGAAGAAATGGGTTTTGCCGGCTGCGAAAGGCCTGGGAACGGGAATCGAATCTCATCCCGCACGGGGACTTGAATGAAGGGGTGGGGTGCATCGCTGGAGATCCGCGTTTCATGCCGTGGTGGTGGAGGTGGCGGTTCCTCGGGCCCGGGCAAAGTATTGCTGGAGGACCAATTCGCCGAAGCTCAGCGCGAGAAGGATCCAGAGGATCGGCTTCCAGAGTTCCTGGCCGTAACGCTGGGTGTGTTCGATTTCCTGATATTGTGCCCCCGAGGAGACAACGGCCACGCCGTGTGATTTGGCGAAGTCGGCAATTTCCTGCTGCGTGAGGCGCTGGAGATCACTCTCTTTGCGGGAAGCGTTCACGACATAGTGAATGGGAGCGCCGCCGGGAGGCGTGAGGGTGTAAAGACCAGGGTGTTCCGTCTTGTCGAATTCCGCGACACCGCGATCTCCTTTCTTCGTGATCGGGACTTCCTCGTTGGTTCCGGCCGCGGTCGCGAGCACGGCTTTCTTGCCTGCATCGGTGGCGGGCAGAAAAGCGACGATGGGATTTCCGACGTCGAGGTTGCGCGGAGGATAGATAGTCGAGGCCAGATAGACAGTGAGCCGCTGCAGCAATGGTAGATAAGCCGGCGCCATCGGAAGATTGCTCCAGTCCGCATCGACCGCCGTCGAGCAGGCGATCACGCGTCCTTCGCCGAAAGGCTTTTCGACCAGGAAAGGATCGCCGCTATCGAGACGCGCCAGAATGGTCGGTTGCACGGCGGCGCCGGGTTGTGCTGCCGCGTCCTTGTATTTAAACCAAAGCTTGATCGCGATGTCGGAGAAACTGCCGTTGCGCGGATCGTTGAAGAGTTCGAGCGCCGGGTTTTCGTAACGCTGGCCGACGATGGAAACCGTCGGGCCGTCTTCTTTCAGATCTCCGGCGAGCGATCCCAGATCCAGCGGAAGCAGTCCCTTTCCTTCCTTGAAGAGTGATTTGCTATACCAGGAAGTGTCGATCCGATTGCCTGGGAAGAGCAGCAGTCCGCCACCGTTCTTCACGAATTCCTCCAGTGCGTGGAGCTGTCCGTCATCGAGCTTGCGCACGTTCGCCATCAGGACGACGGAGGCTTTCGAAAGTGCATTTGCCGTCAGGTCTTCCGGTTTGACGACGCTGGTCGAAATGAGATCCGCGAGATCGACTTTGCCGGCGGAGTAAGGTTGCAGCGCGATTTCCGCGAAGTCCGTTTCGCCCTTGAGCGGCTCCGTGCCCGGGTCGCCATTGATGAGGAGGACCGGCAGCTTGTCGCGCACGGGAATGCTGGCCAGGAACGAATTGTCCGCCTTGAGCGGATCGGCATCGGCATAGACTTCCACCACGTGCGAGCCGGCGGTTTCGAACGCGTGGGAAAAGAGAACCTGAGCGCCGGCGTGCGGATGCAGCGCCACCTGGGAGGCGAGTTTTTCGCGGCCATCGACGCGGAAATAGACGCGCAGATCGGGGTAATTCGCCTCGCCGAAATTGTGGAGATTCGCCCGGACCTGCACCTTCTGTCCCACACCGATCATCAGCTTGGAAAACTCCAACGACTCAACGGCGACATTGTCGCGCACTTCCTGCCCGATATTGAAGAAAGTGATCGTCGGCGGATACGGCATCTTCTTCAGGCGATCGATCTCTCTCCCGAGATAGGCATCCTCGGTCGCCTCGAAAGAAACGCGCTGAAAATCGGTGAAGACGACGAGGCTCCGCGAAGACTCGTGCATTTTTTCGAACTGCCCCGCCGCGAACTCCAGCGCCTGCGGCACGGTGGCGGTGCCGTAACCGGCGTCGAGTTTGCCAATAGCCTGCGACGCGCGAGCAGTATCGTAAGTGGGAGCTTCAAACAGCGAAGATCCACCCTGGCCCATGAGGACGACCTGTACCTCCGAACCACGCTTGAGATTATTGATCACTCGCGTGGCTTCATCGCAGGCCAGCGAGAAATTCGTCTGTCCGGCCCGGCTCGCCTGCATGGAGTAGGAGTTGTCCATGATGGCAATCGTCGAAGTCTTTGCATCGCCGAGCAGTTGCCTGGCGCCTTTCCAAACCGGGCGCGCCATGGTGAACGCCAGGAGCAAAGGCAGCGCCGCGCGAACGATGAGCAAAATGATCTGCTCCAGCCGAATCCGGCGTTGATTCACGCGGATCACGGATTCCAGAAGATGCATCGCGCCCCATTTCACCACCTGAAACCGGCTCTTGTGAAAGAGATGGATGATGATGGGAATGGCGAGAGCGGAAGCGCCGAAAAGGAGGGCGAGGTTGAGAAAGCTCATCGGTTGGCTGGGGGGCGGCGTTTTTGGGTGGGGCGTTCAACGTTCAACGTTCGACGTTCAACTTCCAACGGAGCTGGGATTTCGACGCCGACCGTGGTTTTCACGGGTGCTTTGCCTGACTTGCTTTTCACCGGACGAGTGCCATTCGCCTTAGCGGTATAGGTAAAATGTTCAGTAGAGGGTGCGATATCGTTTGGTGGCTCTTCCTTAACCCGGCTGCCTGATTGCGCTTTTGCGGTACGGACGCTCGAATAGAAGATCCGAATCAGCTCGGTCGTTTCTGCGAGAATAGGCAGCACCTTCTTATTCGGCCGAATAAGAGACGCCTCGACGATCAGCCGCAACCAGCGTCGTGTTTCCCGAAGCTCCTTTAAACAGACCCTCATCTTGTGCACGAAATCGGCGCGCGATTCTGCAGCTTGCGCTTCGCCGTGATTTGGCAACGGAGATGTCCCGCAACGGATGAGTTGACCCGCGATATGGTTTCCCGCACGCGTCGGCGGCAAAGCATCAACAACGCGGATGATTCGCGCCGCGAAAGAGAGAAGCCGTTCCTCCAGATCAAAACCCGTCTCTCGATTCGAGTCGGCTCCGTCCGCCGCACCGTTCAAAGTTGAACGTTGAACGTCGAACGTTGAACGTTTTTCACTCTGCTTCTTCATCCCCTGCTTCTCCTCCTATTCAAATACGCCGCCAGCGCTTCCGAGTACAGCTGGTCTGTCGCAAAGGAAACAAGATCGATCTTATGCCGGCGGCAGCCACGCGTGAGGTCTTCGCGGAAGCGGGCGAGGTTTGCTAGATAGGCTTCGCGGAGCAGCGCCGGGTCGAGGAGATGTTTGACGCCCGCCGTTTCGAGGGAATCGAACTGCGTCCAGCCTTTGAAGGGGAATTCCAGTTCGTCGCGGTCCCAGATCTGGAAAACGAGGATTTCGTGGTGGGCGTGGCGGAAATGCGCGAGGGCCTTGAGCAGTTCCGGCACGTTGCTGAAGAGATCGGAGATGATAACCAGCAATCCACGCCGGTGCAGCTTGGGCACGAGATCGTGGAAGACCCGGCCGAGTTCCGTTTCGCCGCCCGGCTCGGCTTTTTCCAGTTCGTCGATGAGCACGCGCAGATGGCTGATCCGCGAGCGTGGCGGGATGTACCGGCGGACTTTGGTATCGAAGGTGACGAGGCCCACGCTGTCCTGCTGACCCATCATGAGATAGGCGAGACACGCCGCCAGGCGCGTGGCGTAGTGGTATTTGGTGACCTCGCCCCGACCGTAGTTCATCGATCCGCTGAGATCGAGAAGTATGGTGGCCCGGAGGTTTGTCTCTTCCTCGTACTCGCGGATGTAGAAGCGATCAGAGCGGCCGAAGACCCGCCAGTCGATATGCCGGATTTCATCTCCCGGGACGTACTGGCGATGCTGCTTGAACTCGACGCTGAAGCCCTTGTGCGGGGAGCGATGCAAACCGGAGCAGAAGCCTTCCACAACCTGCCGGGCAAAGATCTGCAGTTTGGAGATCTTTTGGAGATCCGTGGGTGTGAGGAAATCGGTGACGTGGGCCACAGGTTGGGCTGGGTTGTTGATGTTTGGTCCGGGCGTGACCCATCAACGGCGGCGGGAGCAAAAACCCGGTCCGCCTGCTGCTCGATGGATCACTTAACGTGAACCGTGGATCAGAGGATTTTCTTTGATTCGCCCCGTGGCACGGCGTCGACGATGCGTTTAATGATGTCGTCGACCCTGATGCCTTCCGCTTCGGCGTTGAACGTCGGAACGATACGATGCCGCAGGACGGGCAGAGCGAGCGCGGCGATGTCGTCGTCCGTGACGTGGAATCGGCCCTGCAGAACGGCGCGGACCTTTGCCGCGAGCACGAGGTTCTGGCAGGCACGCGGGCCGGCTCCCCAATCCACGAGCTCTTTGACGAAAGCCGGCGCTTCCGGGTTGTTCGGACGCGTGTAGCGCACGAGGTCCAACACAAAATCCATCACGTGATCCGGGATCGGCACCTTGCGGACGACTTTTTGCAACTCGATGATCTGCTGCCCGTGGATGACCGCCTGGAGTTCGGAATCGAACGTGCCGGTGGTTCGCGCGACGATCTGGCGTTCCTGTTCGCGATCAGGGTACTCCACTTTCACGAGGAAAATGAAGCGGTCCTTCTGCGCTTCGGGCAGGGGATAGGTGCCTTCCTGTTCGATTGGGTTTTGCGTGGCGAGCACGAAGAACGGCTCTTCCAGCTTGAGCGTATGTCCACCGACCGTCACCGAGTGCTCCTGCATGGCCTCGAGCAACGCGGCCTGCGTCTTGGGCGGGGTACGGTTGATTTCGTCGGCCAGAATCATCTGGGCGAAGATCGGTCCCCTCTGGAAGACGAATTGCCGGCGGCCAGTCGAGGGATCTTCCTGAATGATGTCGGTGCCGGTGATATCGGCGGGCATGAGGTCCGGCGTGAACTGGATGCGGCGGAAGCTCAGGTCCATGCATCGCGAGAGCGAGCGGATCATCGCTGTTTTGGCCAGGCCCGGAACACCTTCGAGCAAGCAGTGGCCACCCGCCAAAACCGCGATCACCAACTGCTCGATCACCTCGGTCTGGCCGACGATGAATTTGCCCATCTCGGTCGTGATCTTCTTGTATGCGTCGATGAGAAGCGCCGCGGCGGCTTTGTCGTCCGTGGGGACTGGCAAGGCTGCGGAGGGCGAGCCGGAGGGAGTGGATTTGGTTGGGGATTCGGTGGTCATACGGTGATCGAGCGTTGAGTGTAAAAGAAAACGCCGTTCGGCCTGTGAGCGACGAACGGCGTCTTCGGAAAGCGGGAGCGCTTCGGGGAAAATTACCGGAGCGATCCGAAATCGGTGCTATCGGGCCAGGAAGGTGGCGTGCAAATCGTAGAAGGCTGCGGGAGCGCGTCGCTGGCTTGCTGGAACCAGGCGGCGGAATCGTTGAGCGGCTGGAAATCGACGAATTGCGCGAAATCCTCGGCCTTCGCATTCATGGCGTGGCTGCCGACGTTGGCGACCATCTGCGTTACCTTATTGGAAACCCGGGCCATCCGGCGGGCGGACGGGCCGCCCCAAAACTGCGGATGCACGAGAGCGAAGGCGACACACGCGGCCAGAGCCACGGCGGCGGAAGCGTGATGAAGGAAAGCCCATGCCGGGTGCGGCTGCGGCGGATTGAGCAGCTTCTCCCGCTGTTCCGCGGTCAATTCCGCCGGAACGCGTCCGCTCTCGCGATCGAAGCCTTCTTCGAGCATCTGCCCGAATTCGATCATGCCATAAATGTCCTGCCGGCACTCCTCCGATACCGCGAGCATCGATTCGACGTAGAGCCGCTCCTTCGAGTCGAGCCCATCGTTGAGCGCGTAATTCGTGAGATCCTGATCTGTGAGTTTCCCCCTCATGCTGTCTTCGTAAGGTAGATGATTTTTTCGTCTTTTTCGTCCCGCTCCATTTTCTGCCGGAGATTGCGCATCGCGGCATTCAGAAGAAAGCCGACGTTGCCCACGCTGAGACCGGTGATCTCAGAGATCTCCTGATAGGAGTGGTGGTGCTGAAAACGAAGCCGGACGACTTCGTGTTGGTTTTTGGGGAGTTCTTTCACGAGCTCCATCAGCCGGGCAATCTGCTCCTTGCGCTCCAGCTCCATCAGGGGCGTCAGGCCTTCGCAGCGTTTCTGCTCGAATTCCTGGGCTTCGACGTAGATGTAGCGTTCTTCCTTCTTCAAGGATTTGAGCGCGCAGTTGCGGCACACAGTGAAAAGCCACTGTGACAAGTGCCCTTCGATGGCCTCCTGCTCCTGATTATGCAGGCGCATGAAAGTGTCCTGCACGATGTCCCGGGCGCGATCGAGATCCTGCACAATACTGAGAGCGTATTGCAGCAACGGACGCTCGTAGCGCTCAAGTGCGCTTTGGACCCATGCAGCTTTCTTTTTCTGTTTGCCAAACATATTCAGTGTCGGTTCTGGAGGTTTCGTCAGTGAATTAACCCTTTTGCGGGAAAAATGCTGTGAAAAATTTATGGATTATTTTCCAGCAGCCAGGGCAACGCCTCGCGGCGCATGCTCCAGTTCACCAACGAGCGCGGCAAATTCATGTGCGTCACGGCGGGAAACGGCTTCGCCTGCACGGATGAACACTTCCAGCCAGTGCTTCTGTGAAAATTGATCAGCGCGGGCCTGGAAGGTGCGTGCCCGGGCAAGCTGCGCGTCCCAGTTGCCGCTTTCCCCGACCGGATCCTTGGGTGAATAGACGTTGACCCAGTTCTGCTCGATGGCGTTGGCCCCTTTGGCCGGGGTGCGGAAGGCGGTCGATGCGGTCACTTGCTCCCAGGAATCCAGGCTGACTTCATTTGCCAAAGCGGCGAGATCTTCGGACGTGACCGTTCCGGAATCCGTCGCTTCGGCGATATCCGAGTCCTTTTGCCAGTACTGCCGCTGAATCTCCGCCGGAAGGAGAGCGAAGGCGATGCGCCTGGATCCTGCGGAAGTCCGGATCGCCACATCGGCTGGAGCGCCGAGCTGGCCTTCGAGCACCGTGCCGTCATTGAGCCGGATCACATCCGCGAGGGCGGCAGCGGAACAAAGGGTGGCGAGACTTGCCACCAGCGGGATCATTTTCATTTCGCTGGGACAATCCCGGTATCGCGGCAATTGTTAGGAAGGCCCTCGCCTCTGCAAATCTTTGCGAGCCTTTGCGGGCTTCGCGGTCTTTGCGTTAAAACGTAACCGTCTCTTTCACAAAGCCACTGATTTAATCTCCCTGCTTGCCGCCGTATTTTTCCCGTGCTTCGATTGGTGACAGATGTCCGCGACATTGCCAAATCCTGCCGGCGAGCTGGAGCGCGAAGCGCGGACCCGGAGAGCGAATGCACTCGATGCCCTGGGGATGGCTTGCCTGATTCTCGTGGTGCTGTGGCCGTTTGGATTTGGCGTGGGCATTCTGCACGGGATTCGCCGGGTGCACGGAATCGCCGAGTGGGTGCTGCGCGCCGGTTTGCTCTGGGGTTTCATCGGAAGCGCGCTGTGGCATCGCGACTCGGCGGAATCGCTCGGCTTGAGCACGCCCGGCCGGCTCTGGCGTTTGTGGCAGGCGCAGTCGGGACGTCCGCGGATCCGCCTCATGCTCGCGGTGAGTGGAGTTTTCAGCGGCGTCTTCGCACTGGCGCTCTGGAATTGGCCCATCGCTGCGCGGTTTCTCCATCTTCCTCCGGCATACCGCGTCTGGCCGCAGACACTGGGCCAGTGGGCGGCGATGCTGGTTTTCAGCGTGGGAGTGTCGGCGCTGATCGCAACGTGTGCCGTGCGTTACGACAATGCCGGGACCGCGTTTCGATTCGCGGGGAAAGTGATATTGCTTCTCTTCACCTTCGCAACGCTCGCGGCGTGGCTGGCTCAAGGTCCTGCGGCGTTCGACTGGTTCGTATCGCCCAGATTGCCGCTCGATATGATCGGCTACACATTTTGGGGTTTCATTCAGCAGCTCATTTTTACGGCTTATTTTGCGACGCGTTTGCGCAAGGGGTTCGGCAAGACGCGCGAAAAGGAAGACGGGAAAACGCTCGCCCGCGATCGCCTGCTTCGCGGGAGCGTGCGTGGCGGAACAGTCTTCGCACTAGTCATGGGCCCGCTCTTTTGGATCGGACTGCGACTGGTGCGGGGAGACGATGTTTCGTGGGAGGTTCTGCCTGCGGCGATGCTCTTTGCTTTCCCGATTGGCGCTGCGTGGACTTACTATTTCGAGCACAACCGTCGGCAAATGCTCGTCGCGACTTTGACGGGATCTTTCTTCGGAATCATTCACGCCGATTCCTATGCGCTCGTTTTGCTGACGACCGGGCTCGGCACTATCTTCGCCTATGCGGCGATGGAAGATCGTTTTCGCAATCTCGCCGCTCTCGCGGTGATGCACGGAGTGTTGGGGACGACGCTGGGAAAGATGTTTCAGCATGCGGGAACCTTGCGCATCAGCTTCCGCGTCGGACCCTGGAATGTCCCGCATCCCGCGCCGTGGGTGATGATTATTCCCATGTTTTATCTCGCAGGTTATGCGGCACTCGGGTTTTGGATCATGCGGAATCCTCAAGCGAATCTGCAGTCGGCGCGTGCCCTTGATGGATTGGAGCTGGCTTCCGAATAGCTTTCTTAAGTGTGAGATGAAACCAAATCCCTCCTCCGAACTCGCCGCGTCCCCGGCGGCTCCTGACGCACGCCGGTTCTCAAAAGGACGCTCACGAATCGGGCGTTGGGCGCTGAGGATCGTGGGAACCGTCGTCGCGGTTCCGGTCGTCGCCGTACTCGTGCTTTGGGCGACCCGCTCGGACGAGCAGAAGCAACTCGGGAAGGCGTTGGATCACGCTGCGTCTCTTTTCTCTGAGGAGGCCGGGCCGGATCATGCGACCACCGCCCATTTGGAAGTCGCCCGTGCCGGCGGTTTGCCCAAGCAATTTGCCGGACTGAAAGCAGACGTGGCGTTTGGCGGGCAGGAGCACTTCTGGCTGGCGGCGACGGTTGACAAGCAGTTGGTGCAACTGGCCCGCAACGGGCAGGAAATCTGGGTCTGGGAGCCTTGGCGGGAATTCGGTATCGATGGTTTGCCGGGTGTACCGCGCTTTTCCAGTACGCCGGAGACATCGCGCGATAACTCACGGCTTGGACCGATGAAACTGCCCATCGATCACCGGTTGCTGGCGCTGCTCCCGCGCTTTCTTTCCGTGCAAACGAAGGAACGCGGGACTTTTGAAGGCCTGGCCTGTCGTGAGTTAGTCGCTACGGCGCCTGCGTGGCTTGGGCGTTGGGTGAAGTTGCCGCCGGTCTCGCTCTCCGTGTGGGTGCGGGAATCGGATGGCTGGCCAACGCAATTGACCTGTGCCGATGGCCGATCTCTTGATGTGGCGGTGGTGATTCAGAATCTGCATACCAGCGAGTCGGTGCCCGCGAGCCGCTGGGCGGTTCCGGTGGAGGCGGCGGGGAAGATCCAGAAGGTTGCGCTTTCGCATCTCTCTCATTTTTTCCAATCGGCTGTCTCGCTGGCTTTGACACGAGTGCCGGCGCTCGGTCCAGCCACCGGAGAGCAGCGTGTGATTGCCACCCATGGGAAAGGCCGCCTGGAGATGCGCGACGGCGCGCGCGTGCTCTTCCTTTCCGGGACACCCGAAGAGATGGGCGAAGAGCAGGGGACACTCCTGGAACCGGAGGTGAGGGCTTTGGTGGACCGGATCGTTTATGGAGTCGGTGTGGGCAGTTCCTTCGCGAAAGGCCGCTGGTTTTTCGGCGAAATCGAAGAGTGCCAGTCGCGGATCCAGCCATTTATCGATCCACGCGATCTTCGGGAAATGGATGCGATGGCTCAAGCCGCCGGACTTGCGAAGGAGGAGATGCGGCTGGCGAATTTCTTCCCGGAACTCTTCCATTGCTCTGGCTTTGCGCTCATGGGCCAGGCGACGGCGGGCGGACGGATCTATCATGGCCGCGTGCTCGATTATCTGCGCGGCGTTGGGCTGGAGTCCGCAGCGGTCGTGACGGTGAATCGGCCCGATCAAGGGCATGCCTGGGTAAATGTCGGCTACGCCGGTTTCATCGGCAGCGTGACGGCGATGAACGATCAGCATATCTCCATGGGCGAGATGGGTGGCCGAGGGGAAGGGCATTGGGATGGAAAGCCCATGGCTGAACTGGTGCGCGAAGTGATGGAGAAAGCCGGTACGCTGGATGAAGCGATCGCCATTCTGAAGAACAGCCCGCGCACGTGTGAGTACTTCTATGTCATCGCGGATGGTAAGTCACATACGGCAGTGGGCATTGCGGCGACTCCCGAGACTCTCGACGTGTTGCATCCGGGCGAAGCCCATCCCCGGCTTCCCACTCCGATCCAGGATGCCGTGCTCATGTCCGCCGGCGATCGGTACGCCGAACTCGTGCGACGCGTCCAGGCGGGTTATGGGAGGTTCGATGCCGACTCTGCGCGGGACCTCATGACGCGCCCGGTGTGCATGAATTCCAACATCCATAGCGTGCTCTTCGCGCCGGATACCCTCGACTTCTGGGTGGCGAATGCCGATTCAAAGAACGTGGCCAGCGCGACGCGGTACACACATTACAATCTCGCTGAGCTTCTGAAATCCGCCGATGGTTCAAATCCTTGAGCGGTTCGCGGATTGATCGTGGGATGAAGCTTCTTTCCCTCCTCTGTCTTTCTCTCACCGCTCTCGGCGCCTATGCGATCGATCCGGGCCCGGAAATCATTCTTTGGCCGAATGGCGCCCCGGGTTCGGAAGGGAAGTCCGGACCGGAGAAAGTAGTGACAAGTTCGAGCGGCGAACGGCAGGTGTCCTCCGTGCATCGGCCTTCGATCACGCCGTTTTTGCCGGCGAAAGATAAAGCGAATGGCGTGGCGGTGCTGGTCATTCCCGGCGGTGGCCATCGCATGCTGTGTGTCGATCACGAAGGCGCCTATGTCGCACAATGGCTGGCCGAACACGGGATCGCTGCCTTTGTCTTGAAGTACCGGCTGGCCCGCGAAGAAGGCTCCACTTATACGATCGAAGGGAACGCCCTTCCGGATACGCAGCGCGCCATGCGGCTCATCCGCTCACGTGCTTCTGAATGGGGCGTGGATCCGGCGCGTTTCGGTGCGATGGGTTTTTCGGCGGGCGGCGAACTGGTCGCGCAGGCCTCGATGCATCCGGGAGCCGGCGCTGCTTCTGCCGCGGATCCGGTCGATCGGCTCGACGCGCGGCCGTCCTTTCAAGTGCTCATTTATCCCGGCCGCTCTGGCGACATTCAGCCGGCCAAGGACGCGCCGCCGGCCTTCCTGGCGTGTTCGGAAAACGATCGCCTGGATATCGCCCAGGGCCTGGCTGAAGCTTATCTCCGCTTCAAGCAAGCTGGGGCCTCGGCGGAATTGCATATCTATGCGACGGGCGGACACGGTTTTGGTGTGCGGCCATCGATGAAGGGCGCGCTGGCAGGCTGGCCGGATCGCTTTGTTGAATGGCTTGGCAGTAAGAAGTTTTTGCCGGTAGCTAACTAACTGAGACTGGAATAGTCTTGAGAAACAGCGTTGTTTCAAACGACGCAGGCCCGGCAGAGCCGATGGATAGTAGCTCCGGGCGATAGCCCGGAGAATGGAGGATCGCGAAGCAGCCCCGGATGGGGCGTCGGGTTCACGCGTGAAATACACGAGCCGTGATGCCTTTGGTGTTCGACGTTGCCCCTCGCAAAGACCACCTCACATGTGTGGCTGCGTTTCGCGGTCCGACGGCCCTGCCGGGCCTATGTGTTTGAGCGCGTGATATCTTTCCCGTGGCGTGCGGAATCAGCCGTGTATCACAACCACCGCTACGGCGATGATAATGAGAACGACCGCGATGATCGCCACGATTTTGCCAGTTTCACCTTTTGCTTTCTGAGAACCGGGTGCTGTGGTCGTGGGATGTTCCGATGGTGATGACGCTAATGGTGGAGGCGTGTGACTCGGTTGGTTCGGCAGAGCCGGAGGAGTTGCACCAGCAGCGGGGGTGGTAGGCGTGGGTGATGCGGCAGGCGTAAAAGGAATCTGCCATAGTTTTTCCCCGAGCGTTTTGGCGGGATTTGCCAGCGCGGCATCGATGGCCGAGCGATCCAGTCCAAGCGATACCCAGGCTTCGACGTTGGGAGTTCCACCGCGCACGGCAATGTAGGCGAGAAAGGCCTCGGCGAAGTTCTGCGGCACCAGCGGCAGACACACGGTGCCTTCCACCACGCTATAATTCGTCGCCGCTTCCCAGACACGTTCCGGGAAGTAATCCTGTGGCGAGGCTGCCAGTAATTCCGCCACCGTCGGTTCCGTGGCCTGCACTTCGGTCGCATCGAGAACATTTGGATCCGCCGGCTCGCGCGAATTCAACCAGGAGTTTGCACCGGCAAAGACTATCTTGGTCAACTGTTGTACGGCGGCATGATCCTGGGGAGAAAGGTGTGCCGGCACGAAAAAATACCAACGCTTCGGAGGATTGTGCGCCGGGCTGAAATCCAGCGTTGCCGGCTGATATTTGCGCAGGGTGTGTTGCAGATCCATGCGCCACAGCCGCACCTCAGTGGGTGCGGTGGCCGGCTTTAGAGTGCGCCAGAGTGGCGAAATCGCCGCGGCATCCGATTCGAACCGCTCTTTCACCTCAGCTTCGACGTTTGCCTGGTTGACGATGAACATCGCGCGCCTGGCGAGACCTTCCGCGCCCACACCGTCTCCTGAGTGTGCCATGGCCCGCGCCGCGGTGAGCAAAGCCCTGGCAAAGAAAGGATGACCTTCGCCCGGTCCTCCGAGAATGAAGCCAGCCGATTGCCGCAGCAGGGTCAATCCCTCGTCCCTGCGTCCTGCGTCGATGAGGGCCAGAGCCTGCAGCATCCGCGACTCGACGGTATTCGGATGATTTTCCCCCTCGAGTTGCGCGTGAATGGCGGCGGCGCTTTCCGCACTTTTGATCGCCGTGGCCGGATTGCCTCCGTAGACCTGCGCGAGTCCGAGATTATGAAGAATCGTGGCGCTGGTCTGATCGCTTTTCAGCTTTGGCACCAGCGATTGCAGCACCTGCACGACTTGCGAATAGTCATGCACTCTCAGGCAGGCGAGCCCCAGGGCCGCACCTACGGCCCGAGTCACCTCTTCCACGCCGGTCAGTTTGGAATAACCATCATAGGCCGTACGCAACGCGGTGACGGCGCCCGGATAGTCGCCGCGATCTGTCCGCAGGATTCCAATGTAATAGTGGGCGAGCAATCCCGGCACAAACTGAGGTCCACCTTCCTGGAGCGCGAGATTTGCCATGCTTTCATATGCGGCCTCCGCTTCCTTGCTCCGCCCAGCTCTCCGCAGGCCATTGCCGACCTCCGCGAGAGCACGGAAGCGCGATTCGAGTTCATCCGAATCGCGGGTTCCGGCAAAAACATCCGCCGCCTTGCGGTAGGCCTCGCCACCTTGTTGTAAGTTTCCGGAGGCCGTCAATTGCTGGCCTTCCGCCACTAACGCGTTGTATTGAGGAAGTAGAGATTCGCGTGCTGCCATAGCGGCGGCGAAACTAAGCAGTTAGTGTCTCGGAGCCAAGCCTTCTACAACTGTTCTGACGGAACTCATGGTTGGAACGGTTGCTGCGGAAGCCGAAATTCGAAAGCCGCGCTCGCGACGTCGGAGTCTTCTGATGCGTATGGAAGTCCTAACTTTTGAATGAAATCCACCATTTGCCAGCAATCCAGATAGGTTGTCTCGTCATCTGGATAAGCTTTGCCTGGCGATTCATCGTCGAAATCCCATGTTTTGAAGTATCGATCGATACTCTCTGGCTCCAAGCCAGGAACATGTTTAGCAATCTCCTTTGCGTCCCCCTTCCAGGAATTCTCTTCTTCCGGACTGATATCATCCTCCCAATATTTTGGAACCGGATTGAAACGCGCTGTGTCAACTCCATCCACAAAAAGAACGAACATCCAAAGATCTCCATCATGGATGTGGAGCCAGAAAACTGGTTTGTGAAGCGCTCGGGAGAGGAACGCGGAGGCGTCCTCCGCATGTTCTAAAAAGCCGTCCGGATAGAAGATTGAAACGCCGGTCGGATTTTGTGCAATTCCGAGAATAGCGTCGTCGTCCGTCTTGGCCGTGGCCGGACCAAAGACGCCGCCTTTCGCCTCGCAATAGGAACGAAGTGCACCTTCGACCTCCGCTTGAGTTGCCTGAATAACGCCAGAGAGGGATATGAATTCGCCCATGCGCGCATGTGGTAGCGTCTCCCGTCCCCATGTTCAAGCATCGCCAGTTTTCCTACGGCGTCGTCGCATCCACATCCGCATAATTCGAGGGCCCGGCAGCGTTGAACGCCTGGATGTGGTAGTGATAGGCCGTGCCTCCGGAGACCTTCGTATCAACAAAGGAATGCGCATTCTTCGGGAGCTTGCCGGAGATGGGCTGGTAGTTGGGGCTGGAGCCGATCGATCGGAAAACCTGGTAGCCGGTTTCATTCGTGGCGTTGTCGGTCCACGAAAGCCCGACGCGATTGTCGCGCAGCAAAGTGACTTGCGCATCGCTTGGTGCAGCAGGAATGCTTGGCGGGGTTGCTGACACAATCGCGCTGGGAGCTGATTCCCCCGCGGCATTGGTCGCGCGAACGCGGTAGGAGTAGGTGGTGTTCGAAGTCAGTGCGGCATCGATGTAAGTGACTGTTCCCGTGCCCACGACGGCGAGTTGCGTAAATGGCCCGGTCTTGCCGATCCGCCGTTCGACCACGAAGCCGGCTTCGTTGCCGGATTGATCTTTCCAATGCAGGTCGATCTCCGTAGCCGAGGCGACTTTGGCGGTTGGAGTAGCTGGAGGCGCGGGAGCATGTGCGGGAATCGGGGCGAAATGCCAGGTCCGGATGCTTTCGGTTGCTGTCTGGCTGCCAGTTCCACCGGTAAAGCCAACGAAGGCTGTCCCGCTACCGATGGCCTTCGGGATGTTAACTGGAGGGTAGGTGTAAGTGAACGTCGCGTTTGTTTGGGTGTCGGTAACGGTCTCGGTGAGCAAGCCGTCGTCGTAGACGAGCCAGACGAGGAAGATGTCGCCGCTATGCAGATCGATTCCCGCCGAACCCATGTCGACCGCGTGGCCATCGGCGGCAGGTTGGGCGCCGTTTTCGTAAAGGCCGGTCGCGTTGGCGCCGTTCTGGAAATCGAATTTGATCGCGACGCTGTGCTTGATGCCGGTGTAGCCGAGATCCTGTCCGTCGGGTCCAACCGGGATTTTGCCGGCATTTTGCAGGCAAAAGGTGAAGCCGTTGGCTACGGCATTGGTGGCTTGGAAAGTGAACTGGCAGGTGAAGCGGCCAACGGTTTGACGGGACTTCGACCAGATCGCTCCCGCTTCATTCATATTGCCATCGGTGAGGACGGCGGTATTGTTTGCGCCGACCGCCGCAGAGCCGGCGAAATTCAGCAAAGATTGCGATGTGCCAAAACCATTGGAGAAATCCAGGGTCGGTGGCTGGTCCTCGGTGGCGACGGAGGCAATATTGGAATAACCAGAGTAAGTCTTGCTGTTGAAGCTATTGAAAGCGCGAACCCGGAAGTAATAGATGGTCGAGATATCCAGGCCGGTGATGAAGGTGGAGTGGACCGTGGAGCCGACCGTCTGCACCTCGCTGAAATTCGTTCCGTCGGTGGATTGCTCGATTGAGTATCCGTCGGCATTGCTCGCTTTGTTCGTCCACTTAAGAAGGACCTGGTCTCCGGAAATGGCTCTGGCTGTAAGGGTGGTGGGAGCTGCCGGCGGGCCCAGCAACGAGGCTGGTAGTCCATAGCAGACGAGTGCCTTCGAAACGCCGACCAGCACTCGTCCGTCTGCTACGGTAGGCACGATGAATTTTACCGCGGACCCCAATCGGTCGGCGCCATTGGGGGTATCGTCGCTCGTCCAGAGACGATTGGATAGATCGCTTGCGTCGTAAGCCCGCAGTTCGTTACTTCCAAGATCGATCGTCCAGACGATGCCATTGTTTGCCCCATTGGCGGAAATGCTGGGGGTGGATCCGGGATAGCCAAAGTTATCCAACGTGGCGCTGGTCGGGGAAGATGACAGTCCCGCCGAAGCGATGGGAAAAACTTTCACCGTGTCGGATACGCCTCCCCAATAGATACTCCCATTGAAATAAGCAGGGGTGCTGAATGATCCGCCGATGACTTGCTCCTTTTGTACAACGTGATCTGTTGCGGGATCGAATTTGCCCATGTTATCGCGATCCACGAGATAGATAATGCCTTCCTTTCCGGCACCGACGAGCAGATGGGGGTGCAAGACGTTTCCGACGGAATTTGGCAGGATCACGAGCCCGCCCGAACCGAGATCGGCATCGCGTTGATCAAGGCTCTGGTTATCCATCGGGGCAAAGTAATCGACGACTTTCATGCCCCAGCCATTTGGATTCTGGTTCGCTTGGGTCGAGGTGTTATCGAGTGTGAGCTTCAGGAAGCAATCACCGTAGTTATTTTGGTTGGGAAACCCATTCTGATCCAAACCAGTGATTCCTCCGTGGCCATCGCTATCTCCATCAAATGTCCCGTTGCCGGTCTCGACATAGAAGGATCCATCCGAATCGACAGCAAGGATGCCGCCGGCCTGCCAGATGCCGCCGAGGCCGCCATTCGGAGTATCATTGAAGACGACGGTCGGAGTGAGTGTCGCGGCATTAAAACCAAGAATCCAGCCATGATACGGCCCGACATCGCCATGCGAGGCATAAGCGATATAGATGATGCCATTGTAGAGCAGGAGCCCGGGGCGATTCGCCTCACGAAGCGCATTGAAATAGACGCGGTGGGTTCCGCCGACATTGATCGAGCCGTCACCCGTACCGAAGACAAACGGATCCTGTTCCGCGGAGGGATCGGTATTGGTCCGATAGGTGAAGGCGAGACTGCTGAGATTGGTGATTGTGTCGCCAACGATCCGATGGGCGAGGATCGTGCCGCTTTCGATGCTGATCTTAAACAGCGTATGGACGAAATGAGCGGAGCCGCTGGCCGCGGTGGTCTGCATCGTCTTCGCCTCGACATAGATGACTTTTGCCTGCCGATCGATCACCGGCGTGCTGGTGACGCCGATCTCCGGAGTCAGGTCACCGGTCGATACCCATTTCGAGGGGACGCTGGTGATTTGCGTCGCGCCGGCGACTCCATTCGTCGCGAGATTGGTGTGCCACAGGATCGTGCCGTTTGAGGCGTCGATTGCATAAAGGCTATCATGTTCGGTGGCGACGAACACGGTGTCGTGTGCCCCCTGGTTGGCGCCCACCGTGATATTGACCAGCGGCAGATATAGCGGTTGCGCATAGACCTGGCCATCGAGCGGCGTGCTGAAGTGCTTTTTGAAAGAACCTCCGGCAACTGTTGATGGATTGAGCTGCGTTTCCGTGAGATTTTGTCCGGTGCTTTGCTGATCGTTGTGATAGCTGAGCACGTCCGTGGCGCGCGCGGGCAGGCACGCAGCCAGGCTCAGGAGCAGACATGCGGTGAGGCGAGAGAGCGAGAAATGAGGCGCCATGATTATCAATGGAACAGGTTGGAGTTTCGGTCGAGCACTTCCCCTAGTGCGATAAATCCTCCGTCCAAGAGCAGTAATCGGGCGCAAAAATATTTCCGGCGTAAAATGCGCGTGAAATCAGAGGTCAAGGAAGGCATTTGCCCACACAATGAACGATTCATGGTGAATGTAAGTATCTGGTAACGTGTTGTTTATGACATAGATATTAGTTGGCGGAAAGCGGCGGGATCTCTAGTTGGAAAGCCTCACCCCTGCCGGAATTCAGTCCCGGAAAAAGCCGGGGGTGAGATCGGCAGGGATTCCCCTACAGAACAATGCTCCCTCCACGACTGGCGGATTTCTTCCGCCCTGCAACCTCGTCGTCTGGTACCGGTCTTGATGGTCAAGGCCCGATCCTGTCTCCGCGCAGCACCCGTCTCGCGTTGCCTCTGGCAATCAGTTTGGGTTTGCTGGCGTCATCACACTCCTCGCAAGCCGGCACATGGACCCCGGTCTCCAGCGCGGCGCCGGGTGGCATTAATCTCATGCTCCTGCTCACGGATGGAACCGTGATGGCGCAGAACGGAGGCGGAAACGGCTGGTACAAACTGACTCCCGACTCCACGGGTAGTTATGTGAATGGTACCTGGTCCACCCTGGCCCCGATGCATGATACGCGCCTCTATGGTTCGTCCGATGTCCTTCGCGACGGCCGCGTGTTTATTGCCGGTGCTGAGTACGGCACGGGCGGTAAGACGGCGGAAGTGTATGATCCATTGTCCAACACGTGGACCATGGCGCCCGATGCCGGGCAGAACTTCGTCGATTCGATTTCGGAGACTTTGCCAAACGGGAATGTGCTGATTGCGCCGGTGGGGCCCAGTACATCAGGTGGTACGGTGATCTATAACATCGCGAACAATACCTGGTCAGCCGGGCCGACTCTCTATCGCGGCGGGTATCAGGACGAAGCCAGTTGGGTGAAGCTGCCCGACGGCAGCATACTCACGATCGATCCATTCGGGACAAATTCCGAACGGTATATTCCCTCGCTCAACCAATGGGTCAATGATGGGGTGGTGCCGGATTCGCTCTATGACGGCCTGGGAGAGCTCGGCGCCGCTGTGCTTCTTCCAAATGGCCATGCCTTCTTTATCGGAGGTACAGGCCATACGGCTCTCTACACACCGAGTGGCAATACGAGTCCTGGGAGTTGGGCCGCTGGTCCCGATGTTCCCAACGGGCAGGGGCAATCCGACGCCCCCGCTGCCATGATGGTGAATGGGGTGGTGCTCTGCGCGGTGGGGCCGGCTGGGACTTACAACTCACCGACGAGCTTCTACGAATATAGCTATACAGCGAATGCATTCACGGCGGTGAATGGTCCGACTGGAACGACGGATAACGTCTCTCCCTACGGCACGCGAATGCTCGATTTGCCGGACGGCAGCGTCCTGTATTCGAACGGAGGGAGCCAGCTCTATACCTATCGCCCGTCGGGATCGGCGCTCGCAGCAGGGAAGCCTGTGGTCACGGGAATCAGCCGAAACGCCGATGGTTCCTATCATCTCACCGGGACTTTGCTAAATGGTATCAGCGAAGGTGCCGCATATGGCGACGATGCCCAGATGTCCACGAACTATCCGATCATCCGCCTCACGGATGCTGGTGGTCACGTGACGTTTGGCCGGACTTACGGATGGAGCAGTACCGGTGTCACGACAGGCAGCACGCCGGAGAGTACGGAATTTACCGTGCCGGCCAGCCTGCCCCCCAGTACCTATTCGCTGCAGGTCATCGCCAATGGCATCTCCTCGAATGCTGTTTCGTTCATCCGCAGCTTTGGCGGCGGATTGAATGCGCAGTACTTTGACAACATGAACTTCACCGGAACGGAAGTGGCACGGATCGATCCGACGGTGAATTTCAACTGGGGGACTGGCTCGCCCGATCCCGCAATCGCCGCCAATACCTTCTCCGCCCGCTGGACTGGCTACGTGCAGCCGCGGTATTCCGAGACGTATACCTTCACCACGAATAGTGATGATGGCGTCCGGCTCTGGGTCAACGGAGTGAAGATCATCGATAACTGGACGGATCATCCGCCGACCCAGAATACAGGAACGATCACGCTGCTCGCCGGGCAGTACTATCCGATCCGGATGGAGTATTACCAAAATGGCGGCGGTTCCCAGGCTCAGCTCTCCTGGAGCAGTGCCAGCCAGGGCCTGGAGGTCGTTCCCTCGAGCCAGCTGCTCGCTTCCATAGGCGGTGTGGTGGGCGATTATTTCAATAACATGACGCTCGCCGGCACTCCCGCGCTGGTTCGCTATGATTCCAGCGTGAACTTCAACTGGGGAACCGGCTCCCCCGATCCATCCATCGGGGTTGACCATTTCTCGGCCAGATGGATCGGCAGTGTCATTCCTGATACAACGGATACCTATACCTTCAACACGACGAGCGATGATGGCATTCGTTTGTGGGTCAATGGACAGAAGGTCATCGATAACTGGACCGACCATTCGCCGACGCAAAACAGCGGGACAATTGCGCTCACCGCGGGGCAGGCGTGTGCGATCCAGATGGAGTATTATGAGAACGGCGGCGGAGCACAGGCTCAACTCGCCTGGTCGAGCAGCACCCTCACGCAGGAGTCTGTCCCGACGCCTTCTCTCGCGCCGGCACCGGCATGGAGTGGCGCCGATGTGGGCAGCGTGGGAATTGCGGGCACCGCGACATATAGCCCGATCTCGGGTGCATATTTGGTCGAGGGATCCGGTTCCGACATCTGGGGAACGGCCGACGCGTTCCAGTTCTTCAGCCAGCCACTGACCGGCAACGGCCAGATCGTGGCGCGAGTAACCTCGGTGGGTGGCACGGATCCGTGGGCAAAAGCCGGGGTCATGATCCGCGAATCGACTGCGGCGGGCTCGACCCAAGCCATGATGGCGGAGAGTTCGGGGAATGGCCTCGCCTTCCAACGGCGTACCACGACGAATGGACAGAGTACCCACACGGCGGGCGCAGCGGTCTCGGCGCCGTATTGGGTGAAGCTGGTCCGCAGTGGCACGACCTTCACGGCCTACTCGTCACCGGATGGCGTGACATGGACGACGGTCGGCAGTGATACCATCTCGATGAACGCTTCGGTGCTCATCGGTCTGGCGGTGACCGCGCATAACAACACGCTGCTGAATAGCTCGACGTTCGATAACGTGCAGGTCACGGCGCTGCCGTGATGGAGTGATCAGTAATTCCTTGTAACATTGGTTGGGCGGTGCGTCGAAAAAGACGGCGCACCGCCTTTCCTCTTCCTCTTCCTCATCATCCTCATCTTTATCTTCATCAAATGGCGGAAGGATAATGATGAAGATGAAGATGAAGATGATGAGGAAGAGGGGGGGTAATGATTACCCCTGCGAGGTCAGTAATTCGCAAACCGAAATCACCGTGAGAAGAAGGATGAGCGCCTGGACGCTCCAGGAAACCGTGAGGTGGATGGTCAGAGCCCTATACGCCCGGAGGCCATCCAACCGATGGACGATGAGAAAACCAATGACCGAAATTGCGACGGCCAGCCAGTTGCCAAATGTTTGAAACGCTGCGGAATGAGATTCTGTGGCCGTCGTAAAGGACAGGAATCGCGTTGCCCACGATGGCAGGGATTCCGGCAGCTGTATATTGTGGATCGCTCTCCCTAAACCGGCGAGAAACCGGCCGAGTAAAAATGCACAGAGCGCGGGAAAGGCGACGGGAACAAAGGCGAAGAGACGGTCGCGGGTCGAGAGCATGCGGACTGGTTTAAGTGAGCGTCAGTCCGCGGTCCACTTTCCTCTTTGTCTTCATCCCAACATCCTGTTCCGAATCGGGAACGGTGAAGACAAAGATGATGATGAAGAGGAAGAGGGAGGGGAAATGGAAGGAGGGCGGGCTTCCGCCGGGTTGCGAATCACTGTTCGCACTGGCCCGGCTGAAGTCCCGCCCTCCTTTGTTGAACCACCAACAAATCTTTTTTACTGCCGGATCGTCGGCGAGACGCGCTCACCGTAACGATGCGGCTCGACTTCCAGAGCGGTGCGGATCCGCTCAGCCGCGTTGCGGTAGTCGAACCAATCGGATTGGCCGGCGCTTGGTGCGGTCACGCTGCCAAAGTGGCCGGTCCAGCGGCTTCCGCCCGCGACGTCGAATTCATAAATCGTGTGGCCATGTCCGCGGCTCACGTCACCCTTGTCCTTGGAGTCGGAGGCAATCGGCGCATGATCGAGATCGCGCACGCGCACATGGATCTTGATGTGCGAGCGTCCGGTTGGCGGAGGAAGCGGAGGTGCGAAAAGGCGGGCCGCACGGCTGCCGCCGTCGACTTCTTCGATCGACCCTTCCACAACCCAGCCCTGAACTGCGACTTCGTCCGAGCGCAACACGCGGCACGGAGCGAGTTTTTCCAGTTCTTCCCGCAGGTTTTCGCCGAAAGCAGCAGGCGCAAGGGATTCACGAATCGGGCGTTCACCTTCGCCGCCGGGATGATTGCCGACGAACCGGACTCCTTCAACCGAGAAAGGCTTGATGTAAATAACGTTGGGTCGATCCGTCACCACCGCGGCGGTTTGTGTGTTTGAGACAAACACTCCGGCACAGGAAGTGAGCAACAAGGCGCTGCCGAGAGCAACAAAGGTGTGTTTCATAAATTGGGTAGGATACTTCTCCCGGAATGCAGGTTTCGTGCCTGTCTTCCGGAAGAGTGCATAAGTTTCGTCCGGCATGGATCTTTGGCTGATCTGTCCGGTGGAATTACCTGTTTCATTGTTGATTCTTTCCCTAGCTGATTCCCGTCTCTATTGCCCGGGAAGCGAAATGCCCCGCACCTTTTTATAGAGCGAGACTGCGTATGAATCAGTCATTCCTGATACAAAATCGATCATTCCCTGAAGGCGTTCGATGGCGGTCGTGTGCGGCTTTCGCCCTTCTCCCAAAAACTGGCCCGGGACGAGTTCGAGCAATTTTCGAGAGCGGGGCGAGGCGGATCTGCCGCGCCGGGCGGAATCATCTGCCGCTCCAAAAAAGACGTCGAGAAGCCCTCCCAGCACCTCGTAACCCGCGGCTTCGATTTCCACTCCGCGAGGGGTGGAGTAAATGGTGACGACCGAGCGCTCACGTATCTTCTCCAAAGCGGCTCCCGAGGAAATGTGATCCAGGAGCGGCCGATCCCATTCGCCGCAAAGGATCTCTTCTTCCCGTTCGAGAAAGAGGGCTGAGCATTGTTCTACCGCGGCCCCGATCGCCCTGGCCCGCAAAAATGCGATTTGCTCTTTTCGATCCCGCAGGCGTTCGCTGCGTCCACGATCTTTGGGATCCTGGATCACAGCCAGAAAGCTGTCGCTCACTTCCTCGAAATCGAGATGCTTCAGCCGGAATCCGTCCTCAAAATCGACGAGCCGATAGCAAATGTCATCCGCGGCTTCGACGAGAAAGACCAGCGGATGCCGTGCCCACCAGGCGGCGCTCTCGTGGCGTGGGATCAGCCCGACGCGCTGGGCAATTTCGGCGAAAAATGTCCGCTCACTTTGAAAAAAACCGAATTTCTTGGCGCTCGCGGCTCCGTGAGGATCCACATCGGGCGGCAGAACTGATTCCCGCGGATACTTGGTAAAGGCGCCGAGGGCGGCGCAGGTCAGCCGAAGGCCGGGATTGTCCGGCATTTGCAGGCGGGTGATCAGCCGGAAGCCCTGGGCATTGCCCTCGAAGCGATCGAGATCGGCCTGCTGTGCCGGGGAAAGCTCGTCGCGCGCTTGCGTAGCGATGGGTGAAGTATTGAACCAATGACGAATCGCGTCTTCGCCGGAATGCCCGAAGGGAGGATTTCCCAAATCATGGGCCAGCGCGGCCGCCGAGACGATGGCTCCGAAGTCCGACGCATGAAACCGGTCCCCAAGACCATGGCGCTGGCAGATTTCCGCACCAACCCGGGCCCCGAGCGAACGGGCGACGCTGGCCACTTCCAGCGAATGGGTAAGACGAGTGCGGACGTAGTCGTTATCCGCGAGAGGAAAGACCTGCGTTTTGTCCTGAAGACGGCGAAATGCGGAGCTGAAGATGATGCGGTCGGAATCGATCTGAAAAGGGGACCGCGCCGGATCCGTGGGCGTGGGCCGATCGGACCCAAAACGGTCGGCGCAAAGCAGTTGTTCCCAATTCATCGAGGTGCTCATGGCGAAGAGAATCGGAAGACGGTGGATGTTTGGGAAAGGGGTTGCAATCGGTAAAGGTGAGAGGCGCTGTGGATTTTGTAAGCGCTTGATGTGGAGGGGTTAAGATTAAGATTGGGATTAAGATTAAGAGCCTCCGCTTTGCCGGGGATAACTCCGCCATTGGCAATTTGGGCGGAGCGATCTTTCATAGTAGGCGTGGCCAAGAGTCCAATAGTCAGCCAACCCGACGCACCCGATACGCCCTTTGACGTCTCGCTGCGTCCTCCGATTTTTAGCGAATTCGCCGGGCAGGAGAAGGTCTGCCAGCGGCTCGAACTGATGGTTCAGGCGGCCCAGCAACGCGGCGATGTGCTCGATCACATCCTGCTCAGCGGTCCGCCCGGACTGGGAAAAACGACCCTCGCGCACATCGTGGCCAATGCGATGGGCGTGAATATCAAGAACACGAGCGGCCCGACGATCGAGAAGGCCGGCGATCTGGCGGGGCTTCTCACGGGGTTGGAACGTGGTGATGTGCTTTTCATCGATGAGATTCATCGCCTCTCACCGGCGATCGAAGAGTATCTCTACCCGGCGATGGAGGATTTTCGGCTCGATATCATCATCGACCAGGGGCCGAACGCGCGAAGCCTCCGGCTGAACCTGCCGAAGTTCACTTTGGTCGGTGCGACCACACGGTCCGGAATGATCTCCGCTCCGCTCCGCTCCCGCTTCGGCATGAATTGCCGGCTCGACTATTACACGGCGGAAGAGCTGCAGCGCATCATCATGCGTAGCGCCGGTCTTATCGGGATCGACATCGATGATCCGGGCGCACTGGAGATCGCGGCCCGATCCCGCGGGACGCCGCGTGTGGCGAATAATCTCCTGAGATGGGTGCGCGATTACGCGCAAATCCACGCCGGCAACAAGGTGACGCGCGACGTTGCGGACAAGGCGCTCGCCATGCTGGAGATCGATTGCGACGGATTTGATGAGTGGGACAAGCGCATCATTGAAGCGCTGATCGGGAAATTCGGAGGAGGTCCGGTCGGGATCAATTCGCTGGCCGTGGCCATCGGCGAAGATGCCGGGACTCTCGAGGAGGTGCATGAGCCGTATCTCATCATGCAGGGCTATCTGAAGCGCACGCCGCAAGGCCGTGTCGCCCTTCCGCCTGCTTACCGGAAGATCGGCGCGCCGCTCCCCCTGCAACGCGATCCGGATTTATTTGGCTGAAGCGCCAGCCGCTCACTTACGCCTCACTGCAAGTCGTCCTTGAAACTGAGCGTGTAGTCTTCGGGGAAAATCTTCTGCTTTCGCTCACCGTTGACGGTGTAGGTGATCACCGTTTCCTTGCGAATATTCAGCGCGGGATCCATTCCGCCCGCCGCCTCGACATTGCTGAGGATGATCGAGTTGACACCCGACTCCAGGGCTCTGCGGAGATTTGTCGTGATGTCCGCCGAGTGCCGCATAGCGGGGTCGCCGTATTTTGCGGAAAGGATTTTCAAACGCGCTGCCGCGCTGCTGGAAGCGAATTCCACGTCGATTCCCCGCGCCGCGGCGATCTTGTCCCGTTCCAGATAGATGCCGATGCCCGACGCGATCGCGATAATCGCGAGCAACGTGGCGACTGCGCCATAAATCGCCCGCTGCTTCTCCTCGGTTTCCGCAATGTGGTTCGCGAGAAGAAGAGGCGCTGCTTTTGGCGCATTCACGGGATTTGCCGGTTCCAGGCTCCTGCATAGCTCGTCGCGGGCAAACTCGAGGTGCTCGATTAAGTCGTCGTAACTTTGGTAGCGATCCACTGGGTCCCGCTCCAGCATTCGCTTGAGGCAGTAAGTGGTGGCGTTGGAAACCTCCGGAGCAAAAGTCTGGATGCTGACCGCGCGGCATTCGAGATGTTTGAAGGCGATTGCGTCATTGCCCTCGCCCTCGAAGACGGGCCGGCCGGCGAGTGCGTGAAACAAGGTCGCGCCGAGCGAATAGATATCGCTCCGCAAGTCTTCGAGGCCGTCGAGTTTCTCAGGCGCGAGATAGTGAGGGCTGCCCCAAACTTCGTCGATTCCCGTGGCGACATCGCCGCGAAATGAGGAGAGGCCAAAGTCGACGAGTTTCGCTGTATTCGCATCGGCCATCAGGATATTCCCCGGCTTGACGTCCCGATGGACCAATCCCTTGCTGGTCGCAGCCCGGAGAGCCGAGGCGATTTGAATGCCGATCCGCAGGACCCGGAGCTCGGGAAGGCGGCCTTCCACAGCAATCAAATGAGTGAGGGACCCTCCCTTGATATACTCAAAAGTGATATAGTACATCCCGTGGCACGCTCCTTGGCCGAAGACACGGATGACGTTGGGATGATTGATGGAAGCGGTGATCTTGGCCTCCTCTGCGAGCCGCGTTACGAATGTGGCGTCGTTGCTGAATTCGTCCCGCAGGACTTTCAAGGCCACCCGCCGGCCGAGAGCGACATCCAGGGCCTTGTAAACGGCGCCCATCCCGCCGCGGCCCAGCAACTCTTCGATTTGAAAACGGTTGAAAACCCGGCGCGCGAGAAAGACGCCCTGGCATTGATTGCAAATGATCTCCGAGAGCGGCAAAAGCGTCGAAACGTTGACGAGGGAACCGCATTGCGGGCACGTCTCCGAGATTCGTTCCAAAGAACGAGACGGACGAATGATCATCGTCGTCACGGTCGAGTTGGAATCTTCCTCTGACATATGGACGCTTTCCAGGCCCGGGCTTATTTGCGGCTGGAATCGCGAAATTCGCTGGGGGATATCCCGTATTGAAACCGGAAGGCGCGTGCAAAGTAGCAGGGATCCGGATAGCCGACGCTTTGCGCGACTTCCTTCACCGGCTGTTCGGTGGATTCGAGCAGTTCGCGGGCGCGCGTCATGCGCAGCTGGATCAGGTATTCCATGGGGGAATGGCCGGTTTCCTGTTGGAAGATGACGCAAAAATGGCAGGAGGAGATTCCTGCGACGGCAGCCACGCGGTCGAGCTGCAGCGGTTCGCCGAGATTCTCCTTCAGGAACTCGATGGATTGAGCGATCCGATCCTTTACGCTGGGCCGATTGACCGAAAGCTGCCGCTGCCTCCAAATGATGCGGGCAAGGAGATGGCCCGTCGTCTGCGACGAGTGAAAGAGATTCGTCGTGGTAAAGGTGCGGGATTGCTCGACCGTCGTGATGACGTCATCGAACAATGCGAGCACTTTCGGATCGTGGCCTAAGTGAATGACTGGCTTTTCCGCGGTTGCGCCGAGCTGGGCGAGCAGAGGTTCGACATTGTCGCCCGCCACGCTGACCCAGGGAATTTCCCAGGGATCATTCGGGTCTGCCCCGCAGACATGCCCGGCGAGAGGTGGAATGATGAGCAGATCGCCTTGATGCACCTCGTGCCGATGGCCGAGAACTTCGCACCATCCGCTGCCCTTCGCACAGAAGATCAAAATGGCCCGGTCCACGCCTTGAGGGCATTCGAAGTGATGGCCGTCCGTCTTGGGGAAAAACCCCACGCCTGTTGGCACCAGCGACCGGAGCAGGGGATGATTCAACGCATGTTTTACGGCGCGTTGAGGCAGTCCCGCGACACGGCGGTGTGCCAGGCTTTTGTCAGGGGGCGACTTCATCACGCGCAGGAGCATAGCATAAAGATTGGGGGAGAAGAAGCGGCGCGTCAGGAAATTAGTGGCCCGGCAGATTTGATGCCCATTTGTGGAAGTCCTTCACGTTCAGCGAAATGTTTTGAAGTCCGCAAGGCGCCGGACCGGTGCTGGTTCATTATCTTGCAACCTTCGCGGCGAAAATTGGGCCGAAAGAATCTCCCATACATTCGAAAAACGTTCCTGTTTCCGGCCCGGAGGCAGTCCGATAAATGTATTCGTATGAGAAGCTTCGCGTCACGGCGAACCTGAATGCAGCCGTCCCCCCGCCATGAACCTCCAGTTATTCGCCGCGGCGAAAGGTGATGAGGAAACGCCGCTTTGGAAAGACGCGAGACCGCGCTCATCCATGGTGGCGTTTCCCGGCGACCAGGTTGGCCGGCCGGCAAAACTGGTCTCAAGCGCCTTCGCTCTCACCATCCAATCCCTACGTTAATGATGATATCCATACGCCGCAGCACAGAATCCTGGAAGTCTACGGAGAAACCATTTCATCTTCCCGGAAGGCGTAGATTACCAATCTTACGATCGGCCCTGGCTGTCGGGATCGCATCCCTGGTGAACGTTGTTAGCGTGGACGTCTTTGCCGTAACTGAGACGGATCAATCCTCCAGCTTCGCGGCCGGCTCCAATGGCTATCAGGCGAATGTCCCCAGTACATCACTCAATCTTTTGGCTAACCCGGGGACCACGTTCAGTGCCTCACAAGCGCCGTTCACGGATTTTTCCGCATCGCTAAACTATGCGACGTTGATCGACGGTTCGTTTGGAACTGTACCGAATCCAGGCGGCGGCGGTTCGGGCGAGGTGCCCATCGGGAGTAACACCTCGCTGATTTACAATTTCAACCAGGTTAGCGGATTCAATCTTTCAGAGATCGATATCTTCTCGGGGTGGGGAGACGGCGGCCGTTTCATCCCAACGGTGACTGTTAGCTATACGACGACGGCCAATCCGTCGGTCTGGATTCCATTGCAGACCGTGAACTATACGACCGCGTCCGGAAATAGTACGTTTGTCAGTCTCACAAACCTGGGGATCGGCGCGGGTGTGAATAGTATCCAGTTCAACTTTGGAAATCAGCAAAACGGCTATGTTGGTTATACGGAACTGGCCGTTCAGGGAACCCAAGCGGCTTTGACCGGTGATGTCTGGGTGGGTGGGCCCGGCAGTGATTGGGGTGCGGGTGGTAACTGGCAGGGCGGGACGGCGCCGGCTCCGGGAGACATGATCAATTTTGGCGCCACGGGTTCAATCGGTACGGTCGATCTGGGTTCGAGCGGCCGAACCGTGGCCGGTCTGACGTTCCAATCAAACGTCTCCACGACCGTTGGCAGTACGGCGAACAATGTTCTTACATTCGACAATGGCGCGGCAGCCGTCGTGGTAGGTGCCGCGGGTACGCATACCATCTGCGCGCCGATTACCTTGAATTCGGATGCGATATTTAACCTGACTGCGGGAACGCACCTCACCGTTGCCGGCCAGATTTCGGACGGTACCGCAGGCAAGAATCTCACCGCGGTCGGGACGGGTACGCTCTTGCTGATCGGGCTCAACCACTATTCAGGAATAACGACGATCCAGAACGGCGTTCTCAATGTTGCGACCCTCTCGGACTACGGGCAGGACAGCAGCATCGGAAATCGCCCCATTGGCGGCGATGGCGGAGGTAATGTGGGCATCCTCTTTCGTGGAGGGACTTTGCAATATACGGGCTCGACTCCGCAGAGCACCAATCGCGCGATCCGCATCAACGCCAATGGCGGCGACGGTTTCTCCGGAGGTGCGACAATCGATGCCTCGGGGAGCGTTCCTTCGGCAACACTGAGCTTCACTGCTACATCATCGCCGGACTTCTTTGAACAAGGCGGAACGCGCACCCTGACCCTTACCGGCAGTAATACGGGCAATAACGTCTTTGCCATGCAGATTCAGGAAGTCGCCGGCTCTACCAATGTGGTGAAAAGTGGCGCCGGGACCTGGGACCTGACTTCGACCACAAGCACTTATGGCGGGGTGACGATATTTGCCGGTGGAATTCTCAACGTGGCTTCTCTCGCTGACTACGGACAGAGTAGCAGCCTGGGAAGCCGGGGAAGCGATGGAGGAGCGGGCAATGTCAGCATGCTCTTTCAGGGCGGGACTTTGCAATATACAGGCTCGACTCCACAGAGCACCAATCGTGCGATCCGTATCAATGCCGATGGCGGCGATGGTTTCACCGGAGGCGCGACGATTGACGCTTCGGGGAGTGTTCCCTCGGCGACGCTCAGCTTCACGGCTACGTCATCGCCGGATTTCTTTGAAGAGGCTGGAACTCGTACCCTGACCCTCACCGGCAGTAACACGGGCAATAACACTTTTGGCCTGGCCATCGTCGAGACGGGTGGTGCGACGACCGTGACGAAAACGGGGGTGGGGACATGGGTTCTCTCGGGTAATAGCACTTACACGGGTGCGACGAACGTAACTCAGGGCACGCTGGTCGTGACCGGCAGTCTGAATGGGACGACGTCGATTCCCGTCGCGGTGGGCGCGACATTGGCGGGTACGGGAACGGTGACGACTGGTGGAAGTGGTATCAACGTTTCAGGAACGCTCACGCCGGGATTGCCCGGAGTTGGTGGAACGTTGACCCTGGCTGGCGGAGGTCTCTCATTTAACCCCGGGTCCGTGCTCAGCCTCACGCTCGGGCCGGCCAACATCACCTAAGGCGTCGGCACCGATACGGGTACGATTGCGTTTTCCACACCCGGTGATTACCTGACGGGGAACGGTCTTGCGACGCTTTCGTTAAGCGGAGCGATCAACTACGCGGACACGTATCTCGTTTTCCAGAATGTGACGACATTCGGATTCGAATTCAGCCAGATTACCGGATACGACACCGCAAATTTCCAGGCGCAGATTACCCAGGTCGGAGCGAATTATGATTTGTCGTTTCTGCCCGTGCCTGAGCCTTCGAGTGTGGTGTTGCTCGCCGCAGGGTTGGCGGGGTTATCCTTTCGGCCGTGGAGACGGAGGTGTGCGTTCTGCGAGCGCGGATAACGTGATGTCTATTTAGTAGGTGGGCGTCTCTTGCCCAACTGACGTGCGAATCAAGAGACGTCGGGCTAGCCGCGATTGCTTTCCGATCCGGAGGGATTGGTCGAATCAGTTATTTTGCTATCCCGTCACCGCCGCCTTCGCGTCTTCTCCCTCCTCATGATATTCCGCGTCCGTATTGACTTTCCATAAGTCGAAATGGTCCCCATCGATGTTTCGGGCGGCAAGGACGGCGGTCATCATCGAGTGGTCCTGGTTGTTGTATTTGTGCATGCCGTTTCGTCCGACCGGTTGGAGATTGGGAAAACGTGCGAGCGCCTCGCGAATGATCTTGATATTGTCCTGATACCCTGGGCCGTAGATGGGGTAAGCCTTTTCCATGCGTACCACGCAGCCATCGATCACTTCCCCTTGTTGGGCAAGGCCAAGGATTTCGATTTCCATTTTACCCAAGGCGATGAGTTCCGCATCGCTTTTGTTCCAAAGTTCATCGCCGGCAAAGCAAAAGTATTCCAGGCCGAGACAGGTTGTGGAAGCATCGGGCACCATTTCCGGGCTCCAGTTATTGAAATTCTGAATGCGCCCGAGTTTTACCGCCGGATCATGAATATAGATCCAGTTGTCGGGAAACAGATCGGTGCGCTTCAGCATGAGCGCGACGGTGAAGAAATCGCGATACTTTAACCGTCTCGCCGCTTCCAGGACGTGGTTTTCCAGCGGCGGATCGATGGCAAGTACGCAATCCTGGAGTGGCATGGACACGATGAATTCACCGGCCTGATACTCGTTGTTCCGTCCGGCCATGTCGCGGGTGCGGACCGATGTAATCCGATCGTATCCCGCCTGAATGCTGATGACCGTCTCTCCCATCCGGATTGCACCGCCGGCGGCGAACAGATCATCGCGATATTTTTCCCACATCTGACCTGGACCGAACCGGGGGTACTCGAAGCTGTCGATAAGGGTCTTGATCGTTTGCTGTCCACCCTTCTTCCGCGGCACGAGTGCGTTCCAGATGGCTTTCCCGAGCGAAAGACCCTTGATCCGTTGTGCCGCCCAATCCGCGCTGATTTCGTCGCACGACATACCCCAGACCTTTTCAGTGTAAGTCTTGAAAAAGATATTGAACAGCCGCTGACCAAAGCGATTACTCACCCAACTGGCAAATGAAGTTTCGGGACGCTTCGGGCGAAGCCGTGCGACGACATAACTCGAAACGCAGGCAATGGTGGTGAACAGGCCAAGATTGGAGAGTGCATTGAATGCCTTCAGCGGGTAGTCGAAAAATCGTCCTCGATAAAAGATGCGGGAGAGCCGCCGGACGGAGATGAACTCTTTTCCCAGCCGCTCTTTCCAGCGACGGGTGATCTCCGGGCTTTTCGAGAAAAATCGGTGTCCACCGATGTCGAAGCGATAACCGTTATAGCTTACCGTGCGGGCGATGCCGCCCACATATACCGGATCGCTCTCGAGAACTGTAACGTGATGACCGCCTTCGGCCAGATCGACCGCTGCCGTCAGACCGGCCGGGCCGGCTCCGATGACAACGATGTTTTGCCGTGAGTCGGTAGAATGGGTGCTTTCGCGGTCGGACATGTGCGGATGGAAAATGGAAAGGAACGCGCATGAAGATGGCGCCTTTTGTGGACAGTTAGACCGGCTGCCGCCGGCGCAGCCGAACGATGGGGAAAAGTGATTCTCAGGATCCGCCGTTTCGCGCGACGATCTCGTAAGACACGGTGTAAACGATGTCGGCAGTGCAATAGAAGGTGGTCAGCCAGTTAAACGCCTCGGCGAGAGGCATGCGGGTGCGACCAAAGGGAACGGTGATTTTCGATGGAACGACGAACTTAAGATAACAATATCCAAGCGTGAATATCGCCGGGAGGAATAGTCCCAGGATGAAGCGCTGCCCGCGACCGACATACTCGTACCAGGAATAGAGGAGATAGTAACCTCCAAAGTAGGCAACCAGAAAAGCCGCGAGATAGGGTTGTTGTTTGAGGACAGGCAGAATAGGGGGCTTTTCACGTCGTGCGATGAACAGGATTACTGCTGCAAAACCGAGCAGATAGACCATGTACCCGTACGAGTGCAGGCTGATGCTGAATTGGGCGCTGATTCCCTTTCGCAGCCGCGTCAGCACCTGCCCGATGGTGTGGTCTCTCAGATATTTCCGCGGACTTGGCAATTGATCCGGTGGAATGTTCGGAGCCTGATGGCGATCGTCGTACATCGCGGAAAACGTCTTCGCGTCCTCCCATGAATCGAGCCACATGTAGAACGTGGAATTGACGTTATAGAAATAACTTCCAAAGCGCTGCTTGCTCTCCCTGAGATAGGGACTGAGGAGTGCCAGCGAAACAAATATGACGAGAGCAGTCTCGGCCAGGCCGTGCCAGGAAGAACGTCGTGGCGCTGATTGATCCGGCGTTTTGGCCTGTCGTCTTTCCTGCCAGAGCAAGATGGCGTGTGCCCCGCCATAGAAGACGGCGAAAAGCAGCAGCATTGGCGGGGCCGTACCCTTGCAGTAGTGCGAGAGCGCGAGCATGACACCACACGCGATCGCCGCAATATAGCCGCCCCGGACGAAGAGATGCCAGATCAGCAGAAATACTCCGAACGAAAGGAAATATGATAGCGCATCTGGTTGAAAGTAAGCTGCTTTATAGACAAAGACCGAAAAGGCCGAAATGAGGGAGAGATTTGCGGCAAGGTGAATGGGGAAGGCCCTGAAGAAGATAAGCGCCGTCGCGGCGAGGCCAGCCATTGTCATCAGAATATTGAGCGTCTTGCCCTTCGAGAACAGCACATCGTTCGATTCATTCGGCGTCATCGCCAGCGCCTGAATGAACGGGTACAATGGCATCTTGTTACGCGTGCCGGTGTAAAATCGTGCGCCGGGAGTATGGAGTGAGTTATATACGCGGCGGCTGAAATTCATGATGGCTAACTGGTCATGTTTCTCCATCTTCGCGGCGTCGTTGTACTCGTGAGAGTGACGTTGGGCGGCGAACCAGAACAGCGCGGATGCGGCGATTGCTGCGGCGATCAGACCAAAGATTCGCGAGCTAAGTTTTCCCCGCGAAGAGGTCGGTTGAGTCGCAGGCGCAGACTGGACTAACTGTTTTTCTGCGGCGGAAATGACAGGGGTCATGCGGCACAAACATTTCAATTGCGAATAACGGGACGCAAAGGATTTGATGACGGAACGGTAATTCAGCTCATTTTTCGACGTATTACTAATGCTGGATGACTCGTGTGTAAGATGATGTCCTATGTCGGTGATTGATTGAGAGGAATAGTATGACGTCCTTGTTAATTAAATGTTAACGATAATTAATAAGTGTTAATGTGGCGGGTGAAAATTGCGGATCGGAGTTGATCGGCGGCTGATTGTCGCTTAGTTGCTTGCCCCGGAAGACTTGCGCGATTCGCACATCGAAAGACTCCGTCATGCACGAGAAGCGTCACGTTTCCTGCTCGGCGAATACCGCAAAGATGTTTTAACCTATTTGACTGAAATGAACGCTAACTCTCAAACGGAGACGGCAGAGCCGGCGAATTGCGGCGATGCCGTTGCGGAGTTGGATCGGAGCCCTCGTCGCCAGGCGGCAAGCGAATCGGGGTTGGGTGAGATTCTGTTTGTGGGGTGTGTGATTGTCTTAACGTGCTTGTTAAGGATTCGCTACGCGTCCCAGGTTGGGTTCAACTCCGACGAGCCGCAGCACTTGCACGTGGTGTGGGGATGGACCTCAGGCCTGTTGCAGTATCGCGATGTTTTCGACAACCATGCTCCACTGTTCGACATCTTGCTCGCGCCGGTGCTTCGCCTTATTGGAGAGAGAGCGGAAGTCTTGATCTGGATGCGGTTGGCGATGCTGCCGCTGTTTCTCGCCAGTTTGTGGGCAGTTTTCGAGATCGGGAAATCCGTATTCTCGCGGCGAGTGGGATTGTGGGCAGTGCTGGTAGCGGCCGTATTTCCGCATTTCGAGCGCGAGAATGGTCGTGTCGTCGCGGACGCTTTGTTCTTCTTCAAGATGGGAGAGTTTCGCACCGACGTTCTCTGGACGATGTTTTGGCTGTGCAGCCTGGCCGTGTTACTTCGCGGCCGGTTGGGGGCGGGGAGATGTTTCTGGTTTGGCGTGCTTTTGGGAGCGGCGCTTGCGGTCTCGATGAAAACGATCCTCATGTTGGTAACCGTCGCGATGGCTGCGGTCGTGATATGCCTGTTTGCAATCTGCGAACGTCGTGTGATGAGACAGCCAGCGCTTCTCGTCGCCGCCGCATTGGCCGGATTCGTCGTGATTCCCTCGCTGATCATCGCCTATTTTGCGGCAAAGAATGGATTGGCCGCGATGCATTACTGCATCGTCACGCACAACGAGATACCGGGATCGAGTGTGTTCGATCGCGCCCGCCACTCGTGGCGATACATCATGCCGCGAGTCGTTGTCTTGATCATGTTCGCCGGTTGGGTCTATCGGACGGCGCGAACGAGTCTGAATCCGGGGAATGAGAAGCGGGCGTTTTTAGTGCTGATCGCCGGCTTTTATTACGTGGCGGTCTGTGGATTGTGGCCGATCATTACGCCGCAGGATTTTCAGCCATCGGATCCGGTATTTGCCATCTGCGTGACTTCGCTTCTCGTGGCTGCCGGCGAATATCTGGAGAAGCGATTCACTTATTCACTTGCCCGATATATGCCGGCAGGAGCGGTGGTGATTGCGGGTCTGGCGATGATTCTTCACGAAGAAAGTCTGTTCCAGCATCGAACGGAGGACGAGGTGGCTATGGTCGGGGACGTGCTCCGACTGACAAAGCCGGGTGAACAGGTAATCGATGCCAAGGGTGAGTGTATCTATCGTCCGCGAGGGTGGTACATGGTGCTCGAGACGATCGCCCGAAAGAAGCTGCGCATGCACCTGCTGAAAGACGATCTTGTCGAGACGACGGTACAGAAGCGCATTCCGCTGGCGCATGGGTTTGAGCGGATGTTGGATGAGGATCGAGGTTGGTTTGAGCGGCACTATGTTCAAGTGGGGCATGTCTTTGTGGCGGGAGAGATATTGAAGCCTGCGCCGACGGCGGAGAGGTCTTTCGAAGTCGTAATTCCGGAGACTTACGCAGTTGTTGCGGACTCCGGACCCGTGCGAGGTCTGCTGGATGGCAAACCGGTGACCGGTCCTGTGCGGCTGGAGGCGGGCTACCACGAGTTTCTTTCACAGGACGGCCATGCTTCACGGCGATTTGCCGTGGTCTGGGCACGAGCGGTGGAGAAGGGGTATTCTCCGTTTGGCGGGGTGCCGCATTCTTAATGGAATTGCCTTTTGGAGACCACAACCGATTCGGGCGAATGCCAACACGCGATGACTGCTGAAACCCTCGAGACGAACAGGGATGACCAAGGGCCGGGAGGCGTATCTCGCGCGGAGCGGGAGGGAGATATTATTCTTCGCGGTGAGTGGACCGCCGCCGGATTGATCTTCGTTTGTATTCTCTGCCTGAGAATCGGTTATAACTTCCGGGTGCGTTTCAATTCCGATGAACCGCAGCACCTGCATGTGGTGTGGGTCTGGGCGACAGGATTGCTTCCTTACAAGGAAGTCTTCGACAACCACATGCCGTTGTTTCATCTCCTCATGGCGCCCATTCTGCGTCTGTTCGGCGAAAGAGCCGATATCTTGATTTGGATGCGGTTTGTCATGCTGCCGCTTTACGCGCTGAGTGTTTGGGCAGTATTCCGAATTGGATCGGCTGCCTTTTCGCGCCGGGCGGGGCTTTGGGCGAGCGTCCTCGTCGCGGCATGGGCAGGCACCGAGCAGACGGGACTGTTATACCTCAGCAATGAATACCGGACGGGACGCTTCTTCTTTAAGATGTGCGAATTCCGGACCGATGTGCTTTGGACGGTATTTTGGTTGATGGCATTGCTGGTGATAGTGGCGAGGCCTGTTTCGAGAAAGAGTGTGTTTCTCGCGGGGTTGCTGCTGGGAGCTGCGCTTGGCGTTTCGATGAAGACGAGCGTGCTGATCATTGCGTTGCTGCTGAGCACGGGGGGCACATTGCTCATCATGCGCCAGGCCGGCGTTCTGGCGGAAATCCGTTTGTTCGAGCGGCTGACAGCAGGGTTGGCTGGTTTTTGCGTCATTCCAGTGATGATCATCGGGTACTTTGGGACACGTCATGCATTGCCGGAGATGTACTATTGTGTGGTGGCGCACAACGTTCAGGCGGAATCCGCCCTTTCTGGCCGTGTGCGGCATCATCTCACACTTATCCTCGCAGGAGGCGCCATCGCTTGGTTTACAGCCCGGCGCGTTTTTCGGGCGGCTCCCGATCCATCCATTGGCTCCAGACGGGTGTTCCTGGTCTTGCTCGCCTTTATTTATTACATCGTCCTGTACGGATTCTGGCCCATGGTGCCGCCACAAGACTTGCTTCCCTCGGATGCCATGATGGGGATTTGTCTTGGAGCGTTGCTCATATGGTTTGGCAACTGGCTGACTCGTGTGACGTCCCGCCCGATATGGGGAGTAGTTCCAATGCTGGCAGTGGTGGGGGCGGAATTTGCCTTGATACTGACCCAGGTCGACATCCGGGAGAATTCGACCAGCCGAGTTACGCGGCTCATTGGAGACGTCCTAAAACTCACGGCGCCAGGTCAGAAGATCATGGATGGAAAAGGGGAGACGATCTACCGTCCCCGCGCTACTTATTTCGTGCTCGAAACCATCGCCAACAAAGGGTTGGAGAAAGGGACCCTGAAAGATACTTTTGTCGAAGACATGGTGCGGGCGAATGTGACGGTCGTGCATGATCCCGACCGGATGCCGCCCAAGGATACGGAGTGGGTGAAGGCAAACTATGTTTCGGTGGGGAGTGTTTATGTTGCAGGAAAACTGCTTACAGCACCTCGGACGGAAAGCGTCTCGTTCGACGTGGCCATTCCGGAAATCTACGTCATCGTGGCAGACCACGGAACCTTTGACGGCGAACTGGACGGAATGCGTTATACAGGGCCGCGATACCTGAGCGCAGGTCGCCATGAATTCCGGCGTTCAGCACCGAACTCGCGGCAGCAACTGGTCCTAATGTGGGCGCACGCTGCTGAGGCGGGTTATCCGCCGCTCTTTTCCAAACTCGGGAAATAAGGGGGCTGCAGCTGTTACACCGGCTTCAGCTTAGTTGCCGTTGCTGTTGCTGTTCTTGCTCGATCCACCAATGACTTCGCTCGGGTCGAACGAAACTGGCAAGGCAATCTGAGGCATATCCTTCAGCGTGAATGTCAGTGATACACCGTAGGTGACCTTATCCGCGCCGTCATTGATCACGTCCACCGAGAGGGAAGCGATCCAGCTCGAGAGATCGCGGTGAATCGCGTAGCGCTGTTGCTCGAGCAGACCCTCGTGGAATTCGTACGCTTCGCGGACACTGACGGCCCAGTTATCATTGATCCGCCGGTAAGCACCCACGATCAGATAACTGGAGTCCGTGAAGAGGGGATTCCCCTGAATATATTCGTGGCTGACCTGGAACTGTGTATCGGGGCCAACCATGAAGGTGAGCCCTGAATTTACTTCGTTGAAGCCTTTGTCGAGGATCGGATTCTGGGTGTCGATGTTTAATCTCACCCAGTTATAGGGCTGCCAGCTGATCCGGTTGTAAACGTTCGAGAAAGTGCCCGGGTCAGCCACGACTCCACGCAGTGCAGTTTTGGCACTGGAAGTTGCCGTGGTAAGCTGGCGGGTCAGGAACAGGTCTTCGAACTGGGGACGCTGAAAATTGATATCGAAGTAGGTATTGATTTCCAGCCAGTTGATCGTCTGGTTGTCACGCCGGGTCTGGAAGCGGTTGTTGACTCCCAGGCGAAGGATTGCCCAATTCTCGATGGCGTCGACTGAGTTGAACTCCGGAAAATCGATTGGCGCCCGTTGCGTGGAGGGATTGATCCGGTCGAACTGGAGCAGATCGTTGGGATTCTTGCTCGTGACCACATACGAGAGATCAAAGTACGGCTGGATAACGTTGCGAAGTCCATCCAGACCCAGGGAACGGGATTGCACCTGTTCCCAGGCTTTGGAGATCTTGAAGGAGCTTTGGAGATCGGCGTTGAAAACGGTTCGCGCCGTCGAGCCGCCCTTGAAGAGTACGGGAACATTGGTTCCAGCAGCGACGGTTGTGCCGTCTCCGAGCGTTTCATCCTTGGTCGTGGGCGTCTCAAAAAATTGTCCCGTGCTGTTATAATAGGTCTCACGGATTCCTACGGAAGGAACGACGGAGAGCCACCCGAAGTAAGTCCTCGGGTACTCGATCTGCAAAAAGGCATCGGCACGGAAAGTTTGATAAGAAGGGAACAATGAGTCCTTGGCGAATGACCGGCGGTACTCGCCGACCGAAGCATCCGCGACATAGTTCAATCCGGAGTCGCCAAAGAGCGGCCGGATTTTTCCATCAAAGGCGAGTTCCGGCAGGCGATCCGTGGAATCGAAGAAATTGTTGAGTCCTTTTCGACCGGTCAGCGTGATCGCATAGTCTTCATTCCATTTAGTAAGACTCACCATGTTATCCGGGTTCGGATCGGTCCGGAACTCACCGGGAACGAAGTCCTGCAGGAAGCGCGCGTCGCTGAGCTTGTTGATATTGATGCTGGAGTAGATGTCTTCGCTGAGATAAGTGCGGTCCTGCAGCGAGATCCGGTAGCGCTGTGAAGGGACCGTTTCACGCGCGAGACTGGTGGTGTTGAGCGAGGAATCCGAGTCGTGAACGAAATAGGCGCGAAAACGTCCCCATTCGGTCGTATCCTTTGTATCGCCGCCGCCCCAGATGGACTTTAAGCCCAATCCGACGCCGCGCTTGCTCATCAGGTCCAGATTGAAAGTGGCTCCGATGTCCTGGGTGATGGGAAATGTGTACTTGCCGCGGAGATAGGCGCCAAACTCACTTGTATAGCCCGGAATCACCGTGAATCCCTGATTCTTATTCAGGGATTGATACACGTACGGATACCACATGATCGGCGTACGGCCGACGTAGACCGAGACATCGGTGAGAATGATGCGGTCACCTTCATAAATGCGCGCGCCCTTCGCGTGCAGATAGTAGTCCGGCTTCGAGTTATCGCTTGTGGTGAAGATACCATTCGTGACCCGGTAGGCTCCGGGCGGGCCGAGGGAGGTGATGGTGTCCGCCTCGGCGGCTTCCGGATAGATATCGGCCTTGAAGTCCGCCGCGGTCAGCTTCTTCGTTTCCAGATTATAGACGGCGCGATCGCCTGTGAAAAGCTGCCCGTTCCGATAGATCCGGACGTTTCCGAGGACGAGCACGTCATGCGTATCCGGATTGTACTGGGCGTAATCGCAGTACACAACCGTCTCACCGTGATGGATGACGACGTTGTTCTTCGCTACTGCCAGACCGCTTTCGAAGCTCGTCTGGTCGGCGTTGATCTCGACCGGTATGGTCGCAAAGCTGCTAAGCTGCGCCTGGGCGGATCCGAGGCCGAGTGCGAGGAAGAGTATGGGCAGCAGTCGTTTCATGCGTGCAAATTCCGGCGAAGTATTCAGAGGGGGCGAGCAATGCCAAGAGGAAAGCGGAGGTGGCCCGGGCGGCTTGCGGAGCCTGGCGTATCCGGCAGAGGGAGATTTGGACGAAATCCATTGCGTAACCGGCCCTGCATCCCCATGGTCGGTGGGGCAAAGAATGGCGTTGCTTACCTTTACGAATCTTGCGCGCGGCATTGAAATCGGCGCAAACAGCTACCTCCTGGAGATCGGCGAAAAGAAAATCGTCCTCGATTCCGGGCTTCACCCCCGTGTGGACGGAGAAGGCGCGCTTCCGCAATTCAGCCTGCTGAAGGACGATTCGGTGGATGCCATTGTGCTCACCCACGCTCATCAGGACCACGTTGGATCCCTACCGGTCCTTTTGCGGCGACATCCGAGAGCACCTGCCTTCATGACGGAAGCGACAGCACAGCTATCCGATGTGATGTTGCACAATTCGGTGAATGTCATGGGCCGCCGGGCGGAGGAGCTCGGCGCAGGGGCGATTTTGTTTTCCCATCGAGAGGTGGATTCCACGGCAAAGCGCTGGCGGTCGGTGCCGCTGCGCCAGCGGTTCGATCTCGCCGGTGAGCGGTTGCGCGAGGACGAGGCGGCGGAGGTCTCAATGGAACTCTTCGATGCGGGACACATTCTGGGTTCCGCCGGCGTGCTCATCCGGGCCGGCGAAAAACGGATCTTCTATACGGGAGACGTCAATTTTGATGACCAGACGGTCATGCAGGCTGCTCGGTTTCCCGAGGAGCCGATCGATGTCCTGATTGTCGAAACGACGCGCGGAGACCACGAGACACCTGCGGAATTTCACCGCGACGAAGAGGAACTGCGATTCGCCAACGCCATTCGCCACGTGCTTCAGAGAGGCGGGACCGTCTTTATCCCGGTATTCGCCCTGGGCAAAACCCAGGAGGTGCTGGCGATGTTCCATGAATTCCAGCGGAAAGGTCTGCTGGGCGGCGTGCCGATTTACATCGGAGGCTTGAGCACGAAACTCACGGAAATATTCGACCGGCTGGCCCATCAGACGCCTCGCCAGCATGAGGGGCTGGAACTGCTGGACTTGCATGGACTTTTCACCCTTGCCGGCTCGGAAGCTCTCGCCACACAGATTCGTGGCGGGCGGATCTACGCGCTTTCCAGCGGGATGATGTCGGAGAAGACGGTGTCGAATATCCTGGCGCGCCAGGTTCTCAGCGATCCGGAGCACGCGCTTTTCTTTGTCGGTTATGCCGACCCCGAATCACCGGCGGGCAAGATCCAGGCTGCGGCAGCGGGCGCGGAGATCCAACTCAGCCCGGAAGTGCCACCTCAACCGCTCCTTTGTTCGGTGGACCAGTTTTCTTTCAGCGGCCACGCCACGCGCGAAAGTATCCGTGCATATATCAATCGCGTTCGGCCCAAAACGGTGATTCTGGTGCATGGCGATCCATCCGCCGTGGGCTGGTTTCAGGAGGCGTTGCGCGTGGATTTGCCGGAGAGCCGGATCATCAGTCCGACTCCTGGGGAAGCGATCGCGCTCGGGCAGTCGTGAAGTGAAAAGGGTCTTTAGTCTTTCACTCTCGCCACGACGCGAGCAGGCGCAGCTTCCGCCTTGAACTTCACGGGCAAGGCGATGACTTCGAAGTTCGCAATCCCGAGCAGGCGATCGAGACGGGTGAGATTTTCCGCGATCACGATTTCCGCGCTGAGCAATTGCCGGTGGATCGGGTACGGAGCACGATCCGGGCTGGGCGTATCGAGCCCGAGCAGGTGGATGCGCGCGGCCACGAGCGCGGCGGCAAAGTCTTCGGCGATGGTCGGAAAATCTTGATAGTATCTGGCTTCCCGGAAGTGCCGGGAGAATCCCGTGTGTAGAAGCACGGCGTCACCCGGCTGCAATTCTGTCCCGGTGAGCAGATCAACAGTGATTTGTGATTTTTCGCGGGCATCGATGAGCACGCCACGCCCGAAGAATTTTTCCGGTGGGATTTCAGGAAGACTCCTTCCGCCGGGAATCATGTGAAGCGGCGCATCGAGATGCGTGCCCACATGCATGCCGGTCGTGACCTCGAACATCGGGCATGCGCCAGCTGGATCCATGCTGCCCGTTTGTCGAAGCGATGCTGGTGGATCGCCCGGGTAACCGGGCATCGACATAGTGAAGGAATGGCTGAGATCGATGACCCTCATGGCACGTAGAGAAGATGACGATGTGGAGAATGAGATCGGGGCGGAAGCCTAAGGAACGCGGTCGCTGCTTCGTAAGAAGAAAGAATGGCGCTTTTCGCCACGTATACAGTGCCGATGAAAACTTTCCTTCCGCCTGTTCCCGCGAAACTCGTTTCTGTGTTGTCCGGGATTCTTTGTGCCAGCTCCGCACTGCTCCTGGCCGCCCTCGTTTGGCTGCACTGGCGGATCGCTGCGACCGGTGTGGAAGTCTCTTCTGCGCGCCTGTACTTTGGCGAGGCAGCTCTGTTTGGGATGTTTCTGGGTTCGCTGATGGTTGTGAGGACGCGGCCTGCGAAGGCGCGTTCTGAGGAAAAGGTAGCCGAGAGGCTGGAGATCCCGCTGCGTCGAGGAAGGCACCTAGACGCTGCCTCCGTTTGACGGGACAGCTTTTCCAAGCCTCCGGCTTGAAAAAATCGGACATGTCTCGTCTTACTCCCGCTGTTTCCCTGTCTTTCGCTCCACCGCCCGGTGTTGCTCCGTCATGGCTTGCTGGGCGTCATTCATTCCCCAGACGACCGCATTCGGCTTGAGCTTGAGCATTTCTACAAAACTTTCCACGCTCCTGGAGGCGATGCCCAGTTTCTCCGAGGCCTCACCGAGTTTCTGCAATTGCGTTTCGCTGCGGCTGATGGCCTTGCCTGCCTTGTCGAGAGAATCGGCCATCTGGCGTAGGTCGATGAACGCCTTTTCGGTGCCACCCACCATGCGTTGTGTCACCTTGCTCCAATCGCCTCCGGCTTCCTGGCCCAATTGCAGCAAACCTTTTGCATGCCCGTCGCCGGTTCCCTGGAATAACTCGTTAAGCGCCGTCGAGTTCTTCTCGAGATCATTGACCAGCGACTGGAGTTCGCCGGCGAGATGCTGGTCACCTCGCCCAACCGGCCCCTCAATGACGCGCCGCAGCTCATCCGTGCAATCCTTTACCGGAAGAATCACGCTCTCGTTCATCTCGGAGTAAATCGAAGAGACTGCGCGCTTTGAGATGCTGGCCAGTTCCTGTACCTGGACCACAGCCTGTCCCGCAGCCTCCATTGTCTTCATGGCCGAGGCGCCAAAGCCCGGCAAGATCGCGTCGGCCTTGCTCAATTGCACGCCCTCGATCCGGTACAGTTTCGAGACATCGCGTCGCGGTTTGCCGGCGGCTTCTGCCAGCGATTGCTTGGTGTGCCCGGTATCGTCAGTCTTGAGCGCGATGTGCGAGTCGCCGAAAAAGGAGCTTTCCAGGTAGGGCTGGATATTCGCCGGAATGTGCACGGGCTGGCGGATATCGATCCGGACGAGCACCTTGTCCGTCCGGGTGTCGTAAGCCATCTCGCCCACCGTGCCGACCGGCATCCCTTTGAAAAGCACCTTCGAATGCTCTTTGATGCCCGTGACGTCGTTGAACGACGCAACGAACGAGATCTGCGTCTTTTTGGCCGCCGAGCCACGCGTGGCGTGATAGAGCGCAAACGTCAGCAGGCCCGCCGCCGCGATCGTCACGACGACGATGAGCGGCTCGTAGAACGAGCGGACAGTTTTGACGAATCTCAACATGCGGTGGTGAAGGCCTCGATCTTAAACGGTGGCGGGTGCTTCCTCACGGTCGCCCGCTTCCATGAACCCTCGCACCACGGGGTGCGTGCTGGCCAGAAAATCCTCGAGCCGTCCCGAGAGAAGCACGGCCCCACGCAACGCGCCGTCGCGTTCCGCCCCGAGCATCAGGCCGCGGGTGGCGATGCGCTGGAAGCTGAGGAGATCATGGGTCACAACGACCATGGTGGTATGGCTTTTTCGGCTCAGCGCGACGGTGAGGTCGTCGATCTCCTTCGTCGTCACGGGATCCAGGCCAGATGTCGGTTCGTCACTGATGAGTAATCGCGGGTCCAGCGCCAGCGCGCGGGCCAGGGCTGCCCGTTTGCGCATGCCGCCGCTGAGTTCCCGCGGATACTTGCCCGCATGCGCCGCCAGCCCAACCGCGCGCAGTTTCATCAGTGTGGTCGTCTCCAGCAGTTCCCGATCGCGGGCAATCTCCGGGTAATGTTGCTGGAAGGGAAGTGCGACGTTTTCCGCGGCGGTGAGACTTTGCAGAAGGGCGCCGGATTGAAAAAGCACGCCGACTTCGCGCATCAGTTCCTTGCGCCGATTGCGCGAGATGGCGTGAATGTTTTCCCCCAGCAGGCGCACCGTGCCGGATGTTGGATGATCCGCGCCGATCAAAATATTGAGCAGAGTGCTTTTGCCGCAGCCCGACCCGCCGAGGATGGTGAAAACATCGCCGGGATGCACCTCGAAGCTGATGCCATTCAACACCGTGGCGCCGTCGGGAAATCGCTTCACAAGATCCTTGACCACAAGCAGGGGCTCGGGATCGGACGGAGTCGAAGATGAGGCGTGATCCGGCAAAGGCTAGTATTTCAGGAGTTGAAGGCTCGTGATGACGGCATTCACCGCGGTGACCGCCGCGAGCGAGACCACGACCGATGACGTGGCGACCCGTCCCACGGCATCCGAACCACCGGTGGCGTTGAGACCTTTGTGAAAGGCGATCATTGCCGCGACCATCGCGAATAGCGCCGACTTTGCGACGCCGAGGAAAAGGTCATTCATCCCGGCATTCTCGATCGTGCGGGTGACAAATTCGTCCGGCACCATGCCGAGCACCTGCGAACAGGCGACAAAGGCCCCGAGCAGCCCGATGCCGACAATGTAGATCTCCATGATCGGCAGCATCACAAAGAATGCGCCGAGCACCGGAAGCAGCAGATAGCGGGAAAGATCGACGCCCATCGTCTCCAGGGCTTTGATTTCCTCGGCGATTTTCATGTTCGCCAGTTCCGCCGCCGTGCCGGAGACACTGCGGCCGATGAAGACCACTGCCGTCAAAATGGGCGCAAGCTGTTCGGTGAGGACATTCCACACCATTTCCGGCACCATGTCCGTCATATCCAGTTTGCTCAATTGCATCTGCAGCACGATGGCGATGACGTAACCCGCGCAGAATGCCATGAGAAAACCAGTGGGTGCCGAACGCACGCCGATGGAGACCGAGCGCTGAAAGAACGACTTCCACATCGGTCGTGGCAGCCACGGCCGCTCCAGCGCGCCACGCATCAACGCTGCGAACAGTCCGGTGTAGGAATAGGTGCCTGGAGCGAATCCGTTCAAGTGGTCAGATGATCAAAGTCAGACCGGCGGATCATGCGACGGACATCGCCGCTGGAAATCCTGGCTTTGCCGTGAGCATGGCATCGAGCGTCTCGAAAACGATGATGTTCCCGCTCTCGCCTTCCATTGAGCCTACGCCATTGATTTCGTATGCGGCGCGCAGGGCCTCATTCATTCCGCAGATGGCTAGCTTCGATCCGGGGTGCCCTTCCAATTGATAACGCTGCAAAGCTGCCCAGAAAGGCGTGTTCAGAAAGGTGACCCCCGAAAGATCCACGATGAGCTGGGGAATGCATTCATCCAGCAGCCGCTTCAATAACAAACGCACGGAAGGCACCGCCTGGAAATCGGCTTCCCCTTTGAAGCGGACGATCTTCCCAGCCGGGTGCGAGGCTTCCTCCCATTGCAACTTGGGCGACAGGCTCATTTCTGAGCCTCCGATTCCAGCGCCAGGGCGACAGCCTGTTCGATGGACAGCTCTCTTCCTGCCCGGCGTGCTTCTTCCACGTCGTCGCTGATGAAATGTTCTGCCGCCGAGGCGAGAATCTCACGCACTGCCGGGTGATCGGCTGGTTCCGGGGAAATGCCCAGTTTTGCGCGGAGCGCTTCCGCGGCGCCGAGCAGGCTCGCTGCCCGGGTATACTGCCCCTCGGCAACCGCGAGTGCGGCAAAAGCCTCGAGCGGATAAGGCACACCCCAGCGGTTTCCGAGGTCCCAGGCGTTGTTCAGACACTCGGTGAAATCGGCCCGCGCTTCGTCGAAACGGCCCAGGGCCGTCGCCGTCACGCCGACGCCCCAGAGCACGATGCCCGACTGCCAGCCGTCACCGATTTCCCGATACAGGGCGAGACTTTGCTTTCCGAGATCGAAAGACGCCGCGTAGTCCGACTGAGCGGTCAGCGTAGCCCGAACTTGCAGCAGGCGCGCATTCAGCCGCTTATCGCGCAGCGTCTCGGCCAGACCGGAAGCTTCCTCGAGCATCGGGCCGCCGCCGGAGCGATCACCATCGAATGCATTAAAAATGGCGAGATCGATGAGCGTGAAGGCGGTGCCGATTGTGTCGCCGATTTTGCGATAAATCTCCAGCGCCAGGGGAATGCATCGGGCGCAGGTCTCGAGATCGTCGGCGATCCAGGCAAGCCGGCCGGCTGCGCTGAGGGCCTTTGCCCGGGCTGCATTGCGCGCCGCTGTGTCGGGATGATTGAGCAGGCGCTCGAGCGTTTCGCGTGATTCCTTGAATAGCCCGCGCACTTCGATGAAACGCTGGATCGCCGAGAGCAGCCGGAGGCCCTTGGACGCTTCGCCCGCCACTTCCAGGCTCGTCTGGACGGCGAAGCGGAAATTGATCTTTTCCTCCTCGAGTTGCTCCATCCATCTCTGCTGCTCGTGGCTGAGAATCCTGGCCTCGGCGGATTCGGCGTAGCGCAGAAAATAGTCCAGATGCCGTTTCCGGAACGTATCGGTTTCTCCCGCCTCGCTCAGCTTCATCTCGCTGTAGTCCCACACCGACTCGATCATAAAATACCGGGCGCCGTCATCCGCAGTCTTTTCCCGTGTGAGCAGCGATTTCTCCACGAGCTGGGTGAGCACATCGAGGATCTCCCATTTCTCCAACGAGTCGTCCGTGCACACCGCTTCGATCGCTTCCAGCGTACGCCCTCGCGCAAAGACCGAGAGCCGCCGCAGGAGGGTCCGCTCGGGTTCGCTCAAGAGATCGTAGCTCCAGTCGATCAGCGCCCGCAGCGTCTTTTGCCGTGGAACGGCCGTGCGGCTGCCTCCCGTGAGCAAATGAAAGCGATCATCCAGCCGGTCGGCGATGTCCTGAATCGAGAGCACCTTGGCGCGGGCGGCCGCGAGTTCGATGGCTAGCGCGATACCGTCAAGACGCCAGCAGATCTGTGCCACCGCCGCGGCGTTTGCCGCAGTCAGCTCAAAACCCGGCCTGGCGAGTGTAACCCGATCGATAAAGAGCCGAATGGCTTCGAATTTCTTCAGCTCCTCCACCGCATTCGGACGGCTGGCGATTTCCCGCCAATGGTCGGACATGGAAAGAGGGGCGAGGGGACACGATGTTTCACCCGGAATACCCAGCGGTTCCCGGCTGCTCGCGAGGATGACGAGCCGCGGGCTCGAGCGCAGGAGCGTCTCGGCCAGCGAGGCACAGGAGCCGATGAGGTGCTCACAATTATCGAAGATGAGGAGCAGGTGCTTTTGTCGGAGAAAATCGGTGAGCGTCGCGGAGAGCGGGCGTTCCGGTTCCTGGCGGACGTTCAGCGCGGAGGCGACCGCTTCGTAGACGAGTGCCGCTTCGCCGATGGTCGCGAATTCCACGAACCACACGCCATCGACGTATTTATCCAGTACCTCCGCCGCAACCTGGAGGGAAAGCCGTGTCTTTCCGGTGCCGCCGGTGCCGATGAGCGTCACGAGCCGGTTGCCGGCGATCAGGTGCTTGACCTCGACGATTTCGCGTTCCCGTCCGATGAAGTTCGTGAGCTGCACCGGCAGATTGTTCGGTACGCTTTCCAGCGAGCGCAGGGCGGGGAATTCCGAGGGCAGATCGTTGCAGATGACCTGGAAAATGTGTTCGGGCCGCGCGAGATCCCGCAGCCGGAATTCTCCGAGCTCCCGCAGGCGCACGTCGGGCGGCAGGTAGTCGCGTACGAGTTCTTCGGTGACTCGCGAGACGAGAGTCTGTCCGCCATGCGCCGCGGCGAGCATGCGGCTCACCCGGTTGAGAGAGGGGCCGAAATAGTCATCGTCACGGAGCTCGGCGGGTCCGGTGTGCAAAGCCACCCGCACCTTCATCGCGCCGATGCCGTCCCACGATTCACCATGGAGTTCACGCTGTACCTGGACCGCGCAGGCCACCGCCTGGTGGGCGGTATGGAATGCCATGCAGAACGCATCGCCGATGGTCTTGAAAACAAAGCCGCCATTCGCCTCGGAAGAAGCGCGAAGAATCCGGTCATGTTTCGCCAGGGCATGACGCATCGCCTCCGGGTGCCTTTCCCAGAGTTTCGAACTTCCTTCAATATCCGTGAAGAGAAACGTGATCGTCCCGCTCGGTCGCGCGGTCATGGTGTGAAGATTCCATCCCGTTTTCCGGGAGAGCAAAAGGGAAATCGTGGGAACTGCAAATGTTATACGATCGTATAGTTTTCGGCGAAACCGGCATCGGGCACAGTACTACCGCGTTCCAATGCCTGCTCCTGCGTTTTCCCCACACGCAAGGCAGGTTCAACCACTCCCCGATTATGCTGACTGCCAATCGTCTTGCTGCTGGCCTTGATGAAGACTTCTTCCCCTCGGTGGACTCCGACCGCCTCGCGGTGATTGAGTCCACGTACTTGAGACATCCCAACCTGTCGCTTTCCTGCCTTTTCGAGCCTGGAAGGCTGCTTTATGTGCAGCAACGGCAGCAAGCCGGTATCGCCTGCCTTCTGGCTGTCGATGAAAACGGCACGGTCGCGGGGTCCCTCCTGCCGCGCTCGGAAAACCGTATCGGCGAGGCCATCCGCACCGGCCGGCAGATCTTTGCCGTGGTGAAGGAAGACGCGGAATCAGATATTTTCGTGGATATCGTGGGGGACGTTTAGGCTGATTGCAGAGGGGAACTGTGGCAGGTGAAAAGCGCTGCTTGAAGGATTAATGGACGAAGTGGACTGGATGGACACGATGGACCGTCCGTTGTGTCCATGCGGTCCATTCTGTCCATATCGTCCACAGAGCGAAGCGCTCTGGCTTTGCCCGGGTTTGGTTGCGCCTTGGTATATCGAGGTTGCCGGGGTGTTTTTGGGAAAAATCAGGCAAATCTGTGACACTTTGCGCTACTTGCCGCTTGTCAGTATATTCCCTTCGAGTATCTAAGCGCGCGCGCTCGTGCCTTTTCACAAATGTCGAAGCTTATCATCCCACGGAAGACAGTTTATCGGCTCTCTCTCTATCAACGGGCGCTTCAACGGCTGAAGGCAAACAAACTCGAAACGGTTTCCAGCGAAGCGCTGGCCAAAGCGGCCGGCGTGAAACCCACCCAACTCCGGAAGGATCTCACTTATTTCGGACAGTTTGGCACGCGAGGGCTCGGCTACAGCGTGGAGGCCCTGAGCGCAAAACTCACGGAAGTGCTTGGGATCACGCGGCTGCAGCCCGTCATTCTGATCGGGGCAGGGCATCTGGGATCTGCCCTTCTGCGCTACCCCGGATTTGCCAAGGAGGGGTTTGAGGTGGTGGCGGCTTTCGATGTTGATGCCTTTCGGAAACGTTCTCGCGACCTCGGCGTCCGGGTCTTGCCAATGACGGATCTGGCCGAGTTCGTGCCGATGAACAAGATCAAGATGGCCATTGTCACGGTTCCCGGACACGTCGCGCAAGAGGTGGCAAATGAACTCATTGCAGCCGGCATCATGGCCATTCTCAATTTCGCGCCGATCATCCTTCAGGTGCCGGAGCACGTCGTCGTGAACAACGTCGACCTCGCGATCGAACTCGAGAATCTCAGTTATTTTATTCAATAAATGCCGTCCGCTGTGCGAGTTGAGCCTGCGTCGATGCCCAGCCGACTCGCTCCGGTGGAATCCCCGGATTTCAATCTCGACCTGACTCTTGGCTGTGGACAGGTCTTCCATTGGTTGAGAGAAGGCGCCGGCTACGTGGGGATGATCGGAGCGCGGGAGGTATATGCGGAACAGCGGGATGGTGTGCTCTGGGTAACGGCGGGATGCGAGGAAATCGCGAGGAACTACTTCGCTCTCAATCATCCACTGGACCGCATCTACGCGACGTTTCCGGGCGATCCGGAGATGCAGGCTGCGCTCCGCTTTTGTCACGGATTGCGGATCATTCGGCAGCCGCTTTGGGAATGCGTGGCGACTTTTATCACCTCATCAATGAAGCAGGTGGCGCACATTGCCCAGATCTCGCACACGCTCCGGCGCCGCTTTGGGCAGAAGACGCGAAATGGCGGGGAACACTATGCTTATCCCTCTCCGGAAGCTTTGGCCTGCCTCGAAGAGGCGGATTTGCGGGCCTGCAGCCTCGGGTATCGCGCGAAAAACCTGCTCGCCTCGGCACGCTTGATTGCATCGGGCGAAGTGGACCTCGCCGCAATCTCGGAACTGGATGATGACGAAGCGCGCAAGGCTCTTTGCCGTTTGCCGGGTGTTGGAGTCAAGGTGGCGAACTGTGCATTACTATTTGCCTACGAGCGATTTAAGGCGTTTCCGATCGACGTCTGGATCGAGCGCGTCCTGAAGGAAATCTATTTCAAGGGTAAGCGCCGTATTACTGAGAAGCGGTTGCGGGAGTTTTCCGACCACTACTTTGGGGAGTATGGCGGCTACGCACAGCAGTGCCTCTTCCATTACGCCCGCAAGACCTGGCGCGAACGAGAATCCGATGCGCCGAACCGGAAACCGTCCCAAAAGCGGCAAAGTGCGAAATCTCCGCCGCGTAGTTGACGCAAGAAAGCATCTGACATCCGTACGCGATTGCTGAATGGTTGCGCTCCCATGATCATCGACGTTGTTCTAAACCCCGCCGAAATCGCCCTGCTGCCCGAGCGCGATCTTTCGTCCGCGACCTGCGTGGTCTTCGATGTGCTGCGGGCGACTTCTTCCATGATCACCGCGCTCGCTCATGGCGCAGCCGAGATCTACCCGGTCCGCACCATTGAAGAGGCGCTGGCGCTGAAAGGGACTCTACCGGATGCACTCCTGGGCGGAGAACGCCATGGCGAAAAGATCGAGGGCTTCAGTCTTGGCAATTCACCCTTCGAATACCGCAACCTCGCGAAGCAAACGATCATCAGCACTACGACCAACGGCACAGTGGCGTTGCGTGCCTGCGAATGCGCCGGGCGTGTTCTCGTCGGAGCAATCTTGAATCTGGGTGCCTTGGAGCAGGAAATTCGCGCCTCTGCCCCGGAACGCCTGACATTGATTTGTGCGGGGACCTTCACGGAGTTTGCCTTGGAAGACGCATGGGCGGCAGGCGCACTCATCGCTGCCCTGGAAGGGGAGGGGGAATTGACTGACTCGGCGAGAGCGGCGCTGGCCATTGCCCAGGTATTTCCCGAGCCGCTTGATGCCCTGCACCAGGCCCGGAATGGGCGGGCACTGATCGCCAAGGGCCGGGAACTCGAAGTAGACTGGTGTGCCCAGGTTTCCCGGTTTAATATAGTCGGCCAAATGCGCGACGGCGTAATCCGTGCTCTCTCTCCGAAAGACGCGGAGGCGAAGATCATGCCCGCCGAACAGGCGAGCGCCGTTTGATGACGTCAATCGATGAGAGAAGCCGTATACAGACTTGCTGCTCCACTGCTGGCCCGGATTCCTGATATCTCCGGCCAGCCGGTGCGCAAGCGTGCGGCCATCGGGCTCGTCGCCTCGATCGCTTTCCACTTACTCATCTTTCTCGTCCTGCTGCTTTTTGCCGCGGTGTTCCCGGAACATGTCGATATCCCGCCGGCGAGTCGGAATAAATTGGAGATCCAGCTCATGCCGGCGCCAAGCAAGGAGATGAGCCTGGCGCCGCCGCAAGCGATGAAGATGCAGGTGATTGATCCTCGCGGGATGGAGGCATCGAAGGAAAAACCCAAAACGCCGGAGTTCGAATCCGAACAGGACATGGTGGCGGGGAGCCAGGCGCCGCCCAGCGGCTTTTTGCCGCTTCCGAGCCAGGAGGGCCGGACCGACCGGAACGCGAACGATTTTGCAACGCAGGATGTGCGGCTGGCAGTGACGGAGCCGCCTGCACCGGCCCCTCCTCCGCCGCCCATGGCGGCGCAGCCCAATGCTTCCACGGAAGCGAGTGCGCCGTCGATGCCTCCTCTTTACGATCCAAACCCGGTGGCCAAGGAGAAACTGCAGGAAGCCGAGCACGCCAAGCCGGATGAAGCATTGCCCGAACCGGCGAAGCAGCACTCCCCTCCGCCGCTCAAGGTGACGGTTAGTCCGAAGGAGGATGAGGTAGCTGTGGCGAAACCCACGGAGGACACCAAGCCTGATGCCATAACGAAGGTGCAGCCTGCCGAGCAGCCGGTGACGAAGCCGAAATTCACCACGGCCATGATGGCGACGCCCAAGCCATTTCCCGCTCCGAATTCGCCTCAGCGATTCCAGGAAGACCTCAAAAAAACGCGGGTGGAAGGAAGCATTTCCAATCGCGGCGCGCCGGGCGTAGATGCAGTGGCGACCCCGCTGGGCCGCTACTACGGACAGGTCAAGCGGGCACTGGCTTCGGCCTGGACCCGGCGGGTGCAGGCACAGATGTCGCTCATTTCCCCTGGATCGGCCAGTTTCAGCTTCTACATCGCATCCACTGGTCGCGTGAGTGAATTGCGCATGGAGGCCAACTCCTCGAATCCAGCTTTCGCGAATCTGTGCGAACAAGCGGTGCGCGAGGCGCCGATCCCGCCGCCGCCCGCGGATCTTGTGCCGACCCTTCGCGATGGAGGGCTTGATTACCAAATGACTTTTACGTTCTACGACTACTGATCCATGCTCCATTTCCCTCTCACACTGGCCGCTGCGTCATCGGTCTTTCGCTTCTTCTCGCAGGGCGGTTTCTTCATGTTCCTGCTGCTCCTCTGCTCGATCGTGTCGGGATCGGTGATCGTCCTGCGGGCACTGGCGCTGCGCCGCGACCTGGTGGTGCCGCCGGAGATCGAAAAAGAAATCGAAGGGTTGCGGCACGATGACACGGAGGGAGTGGTGCGCCTGTCGCGCATGGTGCGCAATGATCCCTCGGCCATGGGCCGGATCACGCAGACGGGGCTTCAGCATCTTTCCTGGCCGAAATCGGAGAATGTCGAAGCGGTTCAGACCAAAGCCCGGCACGAGATCGTGCGCCTCGAGAGCGGCTTGTTCATCCTGGAAGTAATCGTCGGCATCGCTCCGCTGCTCGGACTCCTTGGCGCTGTATCCGGTCTCGTGAAGGTTTTCGCTGCTTTCGGCGATAGCGCGGCACAAAGTGATCCTCACGCGATCGCGAGAGGCATCTCGGAAGCGTTGAGCACGACGATTGTCGGTCTGGCCATCGCCATTCCCAGCCTCATCGCCTACAGCTATTTTGCCAAAAAGGTGGAAACCATGGCGGCGGAAATGGAGTCACTCGTCGCTGATCTGCTGGCGAAGTGCTACTACCATAAACAAAAGCGGCAGCAACACACCGCGCGAGTGACGCTGCCGTCGAGTTATGACCGGCCCGAGCAATCGGAGGAGCCTTCCGCTGTCGAGTAGTCCCGCGCTGCCATGAAATTCTATACCCGGCAGCGGCGCATGCCGCAGGTCATCATCGTTTCCCTGATCGATATCTTCGCGATCCTGCTCATTTTTGTCATCGTCACGACGACGTTCAAAAAGGACCAGCCGGCGGTGAATATTAAACTGCCGGAATCGAAAACGGCCGTGGCCTCGGACAAACCGAGTGAGCCGATCATCCTCTCCATTTCCGAGAACGAAGAGATTTTCCTGGATGCAAAAAAGATCACGCTGGAGGACCTGAAGCCAGCTTTGCAGGAATTGATGCGGACGAAACCGAATCAAACGCTGGCGCTCAACGCCGATACCAAGGCGCCTTTTGGCACCGTCATCAAAGTGATCGACGTCTTGCGGGATGCTGGCGTAAACGGAAACCTCGCCGCATTCATGGACCTTAAAAAATGATTCTAGAGATTGTTAAATATGGAGACCCCGTTCTCCGCGCCAAGGGAGCCCAGGTGGGAGAAGTCACGGAGGAGCTTGAGAAATTTGCCGAGGACATGATCGAAACGATGCGGGCGGCGCATGGAGTGGGTTTGGCTGCACAGCAGGTGGGACGTCCCTTGCAGATGGCGATCGTGGATGTGGCTGGCGTCGAAGACCGGCCGAGCGCCATGTTCATCAATGGGGAACCGGTGCAGATCGAAGACTACATGCCGTTGATCCTGCTCAATCCGGAACTGCAGCTGAGCAAAGACAAGGAAACAGGTACGGAAGGCTGCCTCTCTTTTCCTGATATCACGGGCCAGATTTCCCGCTCTTCCGGCGTGCGCTGCAAAGCGCGGCTGCTCGATGGACGAGAACTGGAATTCGACGCTTCGGGCCTCCTGGCTCGAGCTCTGCAGCATGAGGTCGATCACCTGAACGGGGTCCTCTTCATCGACCGGATGAACTCCGCCGCCAAGGCCAGCCTCGCCAGCAAGCTGAAGCGGATGCAGCGGGAGTAGACAGGCAGGCTGGCCATGGGATGGGATCCACTGGGACCTATAGGACGGATGGGACTTATGGGTGGCTGAAAGGAAAAACGCGCGGTCCTTTGAAGGAACCGAGCGTTTCGAAAGAGAGTGGCCTTGGTTACTTGGGAAGCGCTTCGTAGGCTTTCAGCACGTCGTCGGCATGTTTGTCCGTGCTCGTCTTTTCGAGCATGTTCCAGACGACTTTACCGTCCTTGATGAGGAAGCTCTGGCGCTTGGCGTGGCCGCCATTGGTTGGGACGCCGAAAGCCGTGGCGATCTTGCCGTCGTGGTCGGCGAGCAGAGGGAAGGGGAAGCTGTATTTGTCGTGGAAGGCCTTTTCTTCCGCGACCGTATCTTCGGAAACACCGATGACCTGGATGCCTTTGTCCTGGAGCGCTTTCCAATTATCGCGCAGCGAGCAGCCTTCCTTGGTGCATCCGGGCGTGTCGGCCTTCGGATAGAAATACACGAGCGTCGGTCCCTTGGCGTACACTTCCTTGAGGTCGATGGTCTTGCCTTCCTGATCGGTTCCGCTGGCCACCGGTGCCGCGGTGCCTACTTGCAGGGGATCCGCGTGAACGAGAAGGCTTAAGGCCAGCAACGAGCCGGCGAACGAGAGGAGCTTGGGAATAGTCATGGTTTTTGTGTAGTGCGTTAGGAAATACCAGCAGGAGCGTGCGTTGTTGGAAGGAAAAATACGGAGAAAGAGTGGTAACTCCAAATGTTCAAGTTGCGCAAATTGGCTGGGCAGGAATTAAGCTCTATCGCTTATCGATACAAAACTGGATGTGCGCTCGTTTGGCTACAAGGATGAGTGTTGCGTTCCCTTTTTCGGTAAGGCGGCACATGAAAAAGGAGTGGCGAAGACACGTAACGCTGTAGCGATGAGCATGGCGGATGCTATGAGCGAAAATGAGGTTTCGCTCCGATTTTATCGTGTAACGATCATGTTACGCCCGCCATCTTTTAGTCTTACTCGACTTATTCGCCACCGTCTTTCCAAAGCGCGAAAGAGGCTTATTTTGTGAGGGTTCAGGCAGTTTTGAACGTTCACCTGCACTTATTGTCTACATCCCTGATTCGGGAGAAGTCTCAATCAAGTTTGTGCTTGAATTGCAAGTCGTTAAGATTATGTTGCATTCGTGTGACGCGCTCTTGCCGTGAGAGTACGCTTAACATGACGCCCGTCCCGGTTTTTTATCGTGTTTCCGGGGCGGGTGTTCTGTTTCCGGGCTCAGGTTTTTCTGGAGAGAAGAGGGAATTCCGAGTGTCTTACTGGCTCGCCGTAGGACGTGACATGCCGGCGGAATAGTGACAAACAAACCATATGAGTATCCCCACCAACGTCGTCAGCATCCATCCGTACTTCAAGGTTCATCCCGGCCGGATGGAGGAAGCCAAAGCCCTGTTACCGGCATTCGTCGAGAGAACGAGGACGGAGGAGGGGAATCTTTATTACGAGTTCACGATCAATGAAAATGTGGTCTTTTGCCGGGAGGGATACGCTGGAGGGGAGGCCGCCCTGGCCCACGTGCAGAACGTGGGCGATTTGATTGGCAAAATGCTCGAGCTCTCCGAACTCTCACGCCTGGAGTTGCACGGCCCTGCGGAGGAACTGGAAAAGCTCAAAGCGCCGCTCGCGGATTTGAAGCCGATGTGGTTTGCGCTGGCGTGTGGCAAGCACTGAAGAAGTGCTTTTCAGATTCTGAAGTAGAAACGTTCAACGTTCGACTCTCAACGTTCAATGAAGAAGTGTAGACCCCGTAACCTTTGAAAGTTGGACGTCGAACGTTGAGCGTTGAGCGTTTCCCAATTTCCCCACGAAAGCGTGGTCTACGGCTTGTAGTAGCCGCCCATATACTCCAGTACCTTCGCCCGAAGCTCGTCGCCATCCACGGCGCCATTGTGCCGCCAGATGATATCGCCATTGGGCGCAACGAGCACGGTGTGGGGGATGGCTCCGGGCCATTCGGGGTCGAGCTCTTTCATCAGGGCTTCCACCTTGTCGCCCTTGAACTGATAGCAGTTCGTCGGACGGTTTTCGCTCTTCAGAGCAGCCTTGGTGCGGCCTGATGGACCGGCGCCGTGTTTCTCGAGGAAGGTTTTCACTTTCGCCGCATCGTCGAGGTCATCGGCGCTGATGGTGATGAACTCGAAATCGCGCATGTCGAACCGTCGGGCGGTTTGCACCAGCTCTGGAAATTCCGCGACGCACGGACCGCACCAGGTCGCCCACACATTGAAGAGGCGCACTTTGTTGGTGCCGTTCTTGCGCAACGCGGCAACTCCCGCGGCGTCGATCGGCACGACGTCCACCGGAGTCTTGTCCCATTTTTCCATTTCCGTGGTGATGCCCTTTTTCTTCGTCATCCACTTCGTGGAGCAACCGTGTGGCTTCGTGACTTCAACCGGGACCGGTTTTCCCGCGAGCAGCGCCTCGACGGCATTGCGGGCATCGGTGGACTTTACGGTTGCCGGGTCGGCATAGTGCGAGTCGTCGAACTGACCTTTGTACCGGAGCTTGCGGTCGGCATCGAAGAGGAAGATATGCGGCGTCGCCAGGCAGCCATAAGCCCGTGCCGTCGCCTGCGTCTCGCCGTCGTAGAGATATGGGAAATTGAAGCCTGCTTCCGCTGCATACTTCTTCATGTCATCGAAGCCATCGTTGTACTTCGAGTAACCCAGTTCATCGATGTTCAAGCCGTCCGGGTTGTTCGGATTGATCGCCACCAACGCGAAACTCTGTCCTTTCATATCCTCCACAAGCTTCTTCACGCGCGCTTCGGCGGCGTGGGAGTCGGGGCAGTGATTCGACATGAAGGCGACCATCAGGAACTTCGCGTCCTTGTAGTCCGCGAGCGTGTGTGTCTTGCCATCGATTCCGGGAAGCGAGAAATCCGGCGCGCTGTCGCCGATCTTGAGATCGTGGATTTCATTGGTGCTGGCAGGTTTCGCAGCAGGGGCTGCTGCTGTGGGAGCATCCGCCGCGATGCTCAGAGACGGTGAAGCTGCAAGAGCCAGGGCCACGAGGAAGGGAGGCAGAATTTTCATGAGGGTCTCAATGTGAATCGAGAGTGAGGCGATTACTTATGAACTTAGTAGATGTGGCGAACTGCGTACGGTTGAAACGCGGCTGCGAGGAAGAGCACAAGGAACACGACGATCAGACCAAAACCGGCCAGGTTCACGGCGCGAGAAGAGAAGATGCCTCGATCCAACTGCTGCGCCCGCACCGCACAGATTGTCCAGAGGCAGGGAATGAGCAGGAAGGCCAGCCCGTGGAGGTGAAGGAACACGGCCAGCGGATTCCACCGCACCAGCGAGTCGTACAACGGCCAGCCGGAAGCTTTGAGCACCATTCCGACGGCCATGTAGCCGAGAACGATTGTGACGATTTGCAAAAGCGTGATCGCGGAGCTGGTGCGCATTGGAGGAGGTGCTTGGAGGTTGCTTGCCTTTGTTCGCGCGAATGCCGTCGAAGATCAATCAGATCGTTTGCCGGTTTGGGGATGACCAGATAGCACGGGGCCGCCACGCGGGCACTTTAGACGGCGCAAACTCCCGCCGATTGTCTAACTTCAACGTGAGAACGGATTTCGAGATATTGGAATACTTCGATCCGATCGGGATGAGGCGTTCGCGAGCGGCGCGATTTTGGACATGCACCCGAGGCTTAACGCACGCACTCCATATGGCGCTGCTCGCGAATGCGCCTATCGCTGCCCAAAATCTATTTTCAGGTTCGACTTACTCGAGACCGCGAGTGAAGAGTCCGGCGAGCCGTTTGCTGAGGATGAAGATGAGCAAGCCGGCCACCAGGCGTGTCGCCATGCCGATGCCGGTTCGAGAGGGATCGATTGTGAAATAGGTATCGTGAAAATACATCGCAACGCCCGGAGGAGGGGGCTGAAAAAAGGACCAATGGACCTGATGTGTCGTCACGTGGTTGGCCCACGTGAGGAGCAATCCGTCCAGCAGGCGCAGTGCGGATTGAAGGATCAGCCAAACAGCGGCCAGTCGTAAAAGAACGGCAGCGAAGAGCTTCGCGGTCACGGTTCGTTTTCTCGTTCGAGTCCTCTGGCGACGAAACTGCCCAGAGGACTCGCGAAGCAGAGCAGGAGTACGCCGCCAGCACCACGAATGGCCAGGGCGGCGTTGACATAAGTGGAAGACGGCACCACGCCAGCCGGCGACACAATTTGTGCCGATACCGATTCTCCTTCGTGGAAACGGCGGTGCACGCCCAGCTGGTTCAAACGCCAAAGCGAGATCCGAATGATGGCGAATTCGAAGATCGCACCGGCAATCAGAATCACAGCCAGGAAACGCAATCCCAATGCTGCGACAGATTTTGCCGTCATGGCCGCCGTAAGCCGAAGCTTAGAATCTGGCGAAGAGCAGGAATGCCCCGAGCAGGATGCGATAAATGGCGAAGGGAAGGAACCCACGACGGCGGACCCAGTGCATGAACCATGCAACCACTCCCAGCGCGACGATGAAGGAGACGACAAAGCCGATGCCGAGAACGATCCATTTCTGGGAATCCATCACGATCGGCGCCAATTCGTCAGGTGTCGCGCTGTGACCCGGATGGAGCGTCTTGAGGAGATCGTACCCGGTGGCGACAATCATCGTCGGGATCGAAAGGAAGAATGAAAATTCGAGCGCGGCTTCACGGGACATGCCCGCGACCTGCCCCGCGGCGATGGTGCTCATGGAGCGAGAAGTGCCTGGAAAGACCGCCGAAAGGATTTGGCAGGCTCCGATCCAGATCGACTGACCGAGCCCCATTTCCTCCATGTGCGTGATCTTGGGTTTCTTGCACAGGACGTCCACCACGCCCATGACGATGCCGCCAATCAGGAGCGCCCAGGCCATGACCGTGATGTGTTCCAGATTGGCCGCGATCTTCTTCTTCAGCAGCCAGGCCGGGCCAGCGGTCACCACGAAGGCGATGATGGTCAAGCTGAGCGGATGCGTGAAGATCGTGCGATCGCCCCGCTCGCCTTTCGGGAAGGTGCTCAGGAACTTGAAGATCCGTTCCCGAAAGTACAAGGGGAGAGCCAGGATCGCGCCAAGCTGGATCACGATCGTGTACATTTTCCAGTACCCGTCCTGGAGATTGATGGAGAGCAGCGATTCCGCGATGCGGAGGTGCGCTGTCGAACTAACCGGCAGGAACTCGGTAAGGCCCTCGATGATACCGAGGATGACGGAGAGTAAGTAGTCGTTCACGAAGCGGGTACGGGTAAGTTGAAATTCGGAAGTTTGCTAGATGGCGTTGTCGCCACGCTCTTCCGTGCGGATGCGGATCGCGTCCTCGATCGGAAGCACGAAGACTTTGCCGTCGCCGATCTTGCCCGTCTTGGCGGCGCCGATGATGGCGTCCACGGCCTTCTGCACGCGGTCGTCGGAAATAATGACTTCGAATTTCACCTTGGGCAGAAAATCGACTGTGTACTCGCTGCCGCGATAGATTTCCGTGTGCCCCTTCTGGCGGCCGAATCCTTTGACCTCGCTGACCGTCATACCTTCCACGCCGATCTCTGTCAGCGCCTCTTTCACATCCTCCATTTTAAAGGGCTTGATGATGGCTTCGATTTTCTTCATGGGGAACTTTTGCTAGCGGGCGGTGATGAAATGGCAAGCCTTGCGTGTATGGCGTCGCGATCTTATGTGTCCCACTGCTTCCGCAAGCCGGACCACGCCTTACATTTGCCGGCGGCCGGAGAGAGCGCGGCTGAGAGTCAACTCATCCGCAAACTCGAGGCCGCTGCCTGCCGGGAGTCCCTGCGCGATGCGGGAAAGGGGCACATTCAAGTCGCGCAGGAGACTGGCGAGATAGTGCGCGGTCGCCTCGCCTTCCACATCTGCCCCCAAGGCCAGGATGACCTCCGCGGGCGCTTCGGTTTTGATGCGCTCGACAAGCGCATCGATCCTCAGGTCTTCAGGGCCGATGTGATCGAGCGGCGAGATACGTCCGCCTAGCGCATGATAACGTCCACGAAAGGCTCCCGAGCGTTCGAGGGGAAGAATGTCGGTGGCTTGTTCCACGACACAGAGGAGCGTGGGATCGCGCTCGGGATTCGCGCAGATTTCGCACAATTCGTGTTCCGCGAAAAAGCCGCAGAGCGTGCACGGATGAATCTGCGCGGTAACCTCGCCGATCGAGCGGGCGATTTCCTGGGGACGCGCATCCCTCGTTTGCACCATCCAAAGCGCGATGCGCTCGGCGCTTCGCGGACCGACGCCGGGCATACGCTTGAGTTCCCGAATCAACGCCTTGAGGCTCTCCGGATAGTCGGCCGTCTTCATGGGAAGAGAGGAAGGGATTGGCTAGCCCGCCAACCGGGACTGACTCCATTCGAGTGAGGGAGCGCCATCGCGCATTTGCGTCACTTTCCGGATGTAAAAATCGAGAGGGCCGTCCCGCAGTTCCTGGGATTGCAATGCTTCGAGATGAGCGAGGGCTTCGTCCCATTCTTCCTTTCGGCAAAGGATCACGGCTCTCCAGAAGGCATCACGCCGCGCGAGCAATTCATCGGACAGCGATTGCTTCCGCGCCAGCAACTCATAGATCTCCTCACGCGCCCGATCCTCCGGATGATGCTGGACCATCTCCATGGGCCGGACTTCCACGTCCTCCTCAGCGAGCTGATAGGCGTAGGAGCCGACCAAAATGCGGGAGCCGTAGAAAAGATTCGCGCCGCAAAGACGGCGAGCCCAGTCCACCGGTTCGCCGGCAACGCTGAACGTGCCCAGGCGCAGGGAGCCGTAAGTCGCGACGACCATTTCCCCGGAATTCACGCCGATCCGGTAATCGAACGTCTGCTTCCAGACGCGCAGGCATTCGTGGTTGACCTCGTCGAGCCGGGCGGCCAGACCAATCACCGCTTCGCAGGCCCGGGTCGCATGGCGCGAATCGGGGAGCGGACTTCCAAAGACCACGCGCAGGCTTTCACCATCGCATTCATCCAGATAGCCGCCGCATTCCACGAGATAATCCGCCGCATTCCGCAGGAAGGAATTATTCAGTGATACGTAGTCGGAGACCGGCAGATGATCGGCCAGTTCATCGTGATTGAAGATCTCGCAGACCACGACCGTCGCCTCGCGCATTTCCCCTTCATAGTGCAGCGGCACGTCGGCATCGATGAGCTCGTGGAAGGTCTTTTTGGAAATCCGATCTCCGAAAATAGCGCCGATCAGCCGCTTTCGGCTGCCTCCTTCCGTCTGGGAATAGGCGAAGCCCAGGATGAAGGAAGCGAGGATCGCCACTGCGCTGGCGAAAGGGGAAAAGAAGAGCCCCATCAGGTTGAGGACCCAGACCGCGCTGATCACTTGAGCCAGGCAGCCCAGTGCGATGACCACCTTGAGCGAATACCGAGGGATATCGACGGTGGACCAGGCGATCGCAAAAGCGAAGGCGATGAGGAAAACGTACTGGGCGATGTGATGGGACACCGGCTCGAAACGCAGGCCGAGAAAATTGACCAGAGCGAGATCGAGCTGGCGAAAGGCCCCGAGTTCGAACAGCGCCCCCACAAAAAGGCTCACGAGGAATCCGATCAGGATGGTGACTTTGAGGTAACGCACGGAGAGAGAGCAGCAGAATGCCGAAGCAGAGAGAATGGAAGAAAGGCGGGATTGCAAGCGCAGGGTTAAGTGTACCTCATCCTCTTCGTCTTCATCCCATCAACAATCGCCGGGCAGCAGGCAATGTTTTCACCCGGCAATTCAAACCTCCGATACCTCCATCGCCATCGCAGACAACGGCGGTTTGCTCCGGATTTTGCCGAGAAAAAACATCAGTCCGGCGGCGATAAACGCGGGAACGATGCAAAGCAGGAAGCCGGTGGCGAGAGGGACGCCGTTGTCTTTGAGCCGCCCAAGCAGCGGAGTGACCAGTGCGCCCGCGCCAATTCCGGCCAGATTGATAATTCCATATCCCGTCGCACGAAAATTGGCCGGGGCGATCTGGCAAAGGATGGGCATGTTATTCGTATCGAAAAAACCGAACGCTAGGCCGTAAAGGGAGACGCTGGCGATGACCCAAGCCGGGCTTGAAGCCTGGCTCATGCCACAAAGAGCGGGGACAATGAGGAAAAGACCGGCGGCGCTGACAAATGTGCGTCCGCGCACGGATCGTTGAGCTAGCACGTCTGAAAGGCGGCCGCCGAGAATGACGCCGAGGAACCCGGTCCCCGATGCGGAGAGGGTGGCGAGCAGGCCGGAGGTTTTCTGGTCCATCGCAAAGCGATCCTGGAGGAGTGTGGGCAGCCAGTTCTTCACTGCCCAGCCGGGGAAGCTGGGCAGCATGAAGCATAGAAGGAGCACGGTGAAAGCGGGCCAATTCACGGAAGAATAAGAAGCCGCGGATGAGAGATCGGCCCGGCTGTTGCGATGATCGCTTTCACGCAGAAAGCAAATCAGCACTACCGCGTAAGCGACGCCAAGCACGCCGCAGCTTTCAAACGCGGCTCGCCACGAGATGTCCTGCGCAATCCATCCGCCAAGTCCGCCAAGCGATTGCCCCATGTAAAGCCCGCTGAGGTGGAGTCCGACGGCAAGCGAACGCGTCTTGCCGGGATGGAAGTCGGCGATGAGCGCCAGGCCGGCGGGAATATAAAGAGCCTCGCTCAGCCCCATGAAGGCGCGCAGCCAATAGAGTTCCGTGTAGTTGCGTGCGTGCCCCATGAGCAGAGTGACGGCCGACCAGACGGCGAGGCTCACGACGATGAGCCACTTTCGATTGAAGCGGTCGGCAATCCATCCGCCAAACGGACTGCAAATGGCGTAAACCCAAAGGAAGATCGCCATCAACCCGCCGAACTTCGCCGCGCTTTGCAGCTCGACGATATCCGCTTTGAGGGAAAGTCCCATCGTCGCGAGCATTTGGCGATCGAGATAGTTGAGCAAAGCGACCGGCCAAAGGAGTGCCACGGTAAGCCATGCTGTCCGTGGGGTTGCCGGTGCAAACGCTTTGCTCATCTTAGGCTCCAGACTTCCGTGGTGCGCACGCCGGGCCGGATCTCACCGCCCACGATTACGAAGCGATCCTGCCATTTCGCGACAGGGCAGGTGACAGGGGCGATCGGAACTTCGACGGATTGCGTCCAGGCGTTTTCGCGAGGATCGAATTCCAAGAGGCGTTTCGCGAACCCGGGATGCTGCGACTTCGGCTCAAAGGCAGCGAGGGTTCCGTCGTCGCCACCCACGATTTCAATGCGCCCAAAAATGACGGGAGCCGGGGAAGGCGCGGCGACGGCAGCGAAGGGAAGATCGGGCAGCGGTTCCCAGCCCTTTTGAGGAACATAGCGCCATGCATCGTGGAGATAGGTGCGAACCGGCTTTCCCTCCGCGCCTGGAGCAAGGCTGACGCCGCTGAAGAGGTAAAAGGCGCCATCAGCGATTGCGGCTACTGAGAGCATGCGCCCAGGCCCGGGACATGGTGGAAGCGCCACCCAGCCTTTGTCGAGAGCAGTGAGGTCGAGGCGCCAAAAAGTGTTGGCAGCCGCAGTGCTCATGGGTGTTTCAGTTCCGCCAGCCACAAAGACGAGAGAGCCAAAACCTGCGCCGCACAGGTTTGCCCTTGGAGCCGGCAGATCCGGCAGCGGCCGAATCTCCAATTTGCGATCGCGGTATCGGATGAGAAAACATTCGCGGCGATGCTCCGTCGCCGTCGCTCCACCTGCGCAAAGAAGTCCTTCGCTTGTGGGGATGCTCGCGCCGTACCCCAAAGCGCGCGGAAGTTTTCCGACGCGCGTCCATTTTCCATCCGGCCGATCGAGCGCAAAGATCGTGTCGTAGTAGACTTTGCTGCCGCCTTCCCACGGCTTTTGGTCGGGAAAATTTGTCCCGCCCGCTGCGAGCAACACCCCGCCGCTTTCTCCGGCGAACATTCCCGAAAATCCTTCACGGTCCGGGAGTGGCGGAAGTGGCTGCCAATCCAGGGCGAACGAGGTCGCTCCCGTGGCAAGGCTCATTGCTACGGCCATCACGGTGTTTCGCATAGCTGCCAGCAAAGCCAGAGGGCGCGGGGATGATGGAAGAAGCTTTTCCACAGATTGCCTTTCAAAGTGCTGGAACGCCGTCCATCGCGGTGGAGATATCCAAACCATTCGCCGTGTGCCGGATCGGCGAAATGTTTGAATGACCAGTCGTGAGTCAGCCGATGCCAGTCGGCATACTTCTGCTCTCCGGTCAGCCGCCAGGCGAGCAAGGTGGCGATAAGCGTTTCACCGTGGGGCCACCAGAATTTCATGTCGTGCCAGTATTCCTGAACCGGTTTTCCATACACGTCGCGGAAATAGTACAGGCCGCCGAACTCCTCGTCCCAGCCGCGTTTCCACATCCAGTCGAGTATGTCGCAGCCAAGCCGGATGAGACGGGTGTCGCGGCGGTGGCGTCCTTCCTGAAGAAGGAACCACGCGCATTCGATAGCGTGTCCCGGATTCAGTGTCCTGCCATCGAAATGGTCCACGATGCCGCCGTCGGGTGCGACCGATTCCATAAGGCAGCAAAGATCGGGTTTCGCAAAGAGCCGTTCGATTTCATCGATGCAGCGATCGATCCATCCGGTAAGCGAAGGATCGGTCCCGAGATTCTCCCGAAGCTCCTGCGCTGTGACGATGGCGATCATCCGAGGCGCAAGGCCGATGGTGGGCCGCGTGTCCGTATATTTCGGAGGCATCAGTCCAGGTGTGAAATTCCAGCGAACAAAGAATTCGAACAGCTGCCGGGCACGTTTTGCCGACTGATCGCTCTCCGTTGCTTTCGCATGAGCGGCGTAAGCGATTGCCGCGAAGGCTTCGCTGAATGCATACCGGCGCTTTCGGATCGGAGCGCCTTCTCGCGTGACGTGGAAGAACATGCGGCCGTCGGTGTCGAAGCCATGTTTTTCCAGGAAGCGCAGTCCGCTCTCCGCCCACTCCAGCCATTCCGGGCGGCACTCCACCGTGTTGCACAAAGTGAGAAGCATCCACGAGATGCGGCCTTGCGCCCAAACGGATTTGTCTGTGTCGACAATCGTTCCGTCGTGATCCAGGCAATGCAGGAATCCGCCGAATTCCTGATCGACACAGCGTGGAAACCAGAATGGGAGGCAATCTTCGAGCAGCGATTGCCGGTAGAATCCACCCAGGGAATGAACCTCAGGAGATTGCGATTGAGCAAATGTCATCTCAGCCAGTCGAAAAAGCCAAGGGTCTCCAGGTCCCCTCGCAAATTGCGGACTTGAGCTTCCTCCAAAGATCCGTGAGGGAGCCGTGCTTTGCCGACATCCACTCCGAGCATGGCCATGATCTCTTTTGCCGCGGCCATGTAGCCGTATTTGGAAACCAACGCGATCAACTGCACGCTGCGCCACTGTTCTGTTCGTGCCGCAGTGAGATCGCCTTTCTCGAAAGCGGCGATCAACCGTTGAGAGATGGGCGCCGCGAAATTATAGCTGCTTCCCACGCCCCCGCGGACCCCGATGGCGAGCGCGCCGAGCAGCCATTCGTCAAATCCCCACAGGATGTTCCATTGGCCATCGTTTTGCCGGAGACACTGCATGCAGCCCATCAGATCAGGCGCGGTAAATTTAAGTCCGGCGAGATTGGGAATGCGGCTGGAGGCGCGTTGGAGAAATTCCACCGCGGGGAATGAAACGCCAGTCAGGGGTGGAATGTGATAGAAATAGAAAGGCGTTGCAGGTGCGGCTTGAGCCGTCCGGAGGCAGCATTCGACGAGGAGATCGACCGTGGCCGGTTTGAAATAGGAAGGGGCGAGGGCCGAAACAGCGGCTGCGCCGATTTTTTGCGCGTCTGCAGCCAGGACCGCCGAGTCTTCCAGGCAATTTGAGCCGGTGTGGACGATGACTTGCATCGGCGTGCCGCGGGTCACATCCATCCAGCGCCGTGCGAGGGCGAGGCGCTCGTCCAGCGTCAGCGATTGGCTCTCGCCCGTTGTGCCTCCGATGAAAACCGCATGAACATTCCAGGAGAGAAGATGGGCCGCTTGTTTCTCGATGGCGTCGAGGTGAAGGCCGCCGTCCGCGTGAAATGGCGTGTGAGTGGCCGCAACCAGGCCAGATAGGGAGAACTGGTTCTGCATGGGAATGAGTCAGAAACATTCCACCAGAACGGAAACAGAGTAGCGAATTCCACTTGTCTTTTCGAAAGACAAGCGAGGCAGAGAAGCCCGCTGACTCCTGACTAATAGAGCCGGACCAGATCGCGCAGAAACTGGATCCAGAGGAAGAAAAGGCCGCGCCACGAATAGCGGACGCCCCCTTGGGGATCCATCGTGAGGACGCCCGCAGCCACATTGTGGGCGATTTGCGCGCGCAGATCCTTCTGGATTTCCTCCTGAATGGATTCAGGCGCCAGGTCTTTCAATTGATCCAGCCCGATGCCGTTTTGGTGCAGGAAATGACGATGGTTTTCCAGGATTTCGAGGAAACTCAGATCTCCGCGAAGCCGCTTCACCCGCCAGTGCGGAGCCAGCTTCATATTGTAGGAGAACGGATAATTCCAGGTCGTCCAAACGACTCCGTTTTTCGCGAGGGAATAAACCCGGATGTAGTAGAAGGCGATGTCCTGTTGGTCCACCAGGCAGATGGCGGCCTGCATACGCTCGTCTGCCTTATAAAAGAGGCGGAAGAAGAGCTGGTACTCGTCCCAATCCCATCCCGAATCGTCAGCGTGTTCGAAAGATTCGCCTTCGATTTCTTCGGTCAGATCTCCCAGGGCCGGAAAGTTGTGGGAATTTGGCGGGGCCTTGTGCCGAAGGTTTCGGTCGAGCGGCAGCGAAAGTTTGCGGATGCGCGTGATCAGATCCAGCCAGGGAAGGAACAACCAGGTTCCCGCCAGGGATGCTCCCACGACCCACGAGTCGGTGAAGAGCCAGCCGATGAGGAATGACGTGGCAAAAATTCCGAGCGCTCCGAGCTTCTGGAGCAACGGGTGTCGAAACGTACGCAGCGCAAACGTAAACGTCAGGACGCCGAGGATGAGGAGGATATTGGAAAACATGGATTAAAGGGCCGCGAGCGTCTCCACTCGGGCTGCGCCGGAACAGAACCGCGCTTCGTCAGGGCGTGATGTGATGTTTTTTCAAAAATTCTTCAAGCTCATCGGGGCCGAAATCCGGAAGAACCAACTCCTGATCGCTGACCAGCAACGTGGGAGTGTATCGTTGCCCCGACAGCCGGATCATCTCGTCGTAATCGCCACGGTTCTTCTCCACGTCGATGAGGAGGTATTTGTATCCGTGCGAGTCGAGCCACCGCTGCGCCATCACGCACCAAGGACACCAGACTTTGACGTAGAGTTTCAGATTCATGAATGGAACGGCTGCGAAGGGCGGTGAGGCTGTGCGTCGGGGCAAGCCTCGACGGCACGGGCCTAGGGAGTTTTGTCCTTCTTTGTCGCGGAAGAATCCTTTTTCTCGTGCTCTGTCTGTGATTTCAAGAATTCCGCCACGTTCTTTTTATAGCTCTGCAGGGCTGCTGCGGCTTCCGAGTCCTTCATGATCCGCACTTTGTTCGCCTCCGTCGAAAAGGTCGCGGTATCGAGCTTCAGGATGACTTTGGTTTGCTGTTGCTTGAATTGATCAACCGGAAAGCAATCGCCTTTGTCCATCATCCACCTGGCGCCGGTGGAAAGCTCCACTGGGGTGCTATCGAGGAACTGCGCGTAGAGAACATAGTGCCTCGGTTCTTTCGGGTCAGCGGCCTGAATGGAGACCGCGGCAAGAAACCAAATAAGGCTGAAAAGAAAGGTTTTCACGGGAGATGGGGAAATCTCCTAAAGCTGACAAGGAATTGCCTACCGGACACAAGCGGAAAGTGACGGGCGAAAATCTCCTCTTTGTCATCTTCGTCCGTACGGGGCCTGACAATAGGAGCTGAGGACGAGGAGAAAAACAAAACAGGCTCCAGCGAACTGGAGCCTGTTTGAAATAGAAACCTGGAGGTCTTAGCCTTACTGCACCTGGGCCGGATTGTAGACGGTGCAGCCGGTCAGCCAAGGATTGGTCTGGTCGGAGAGCGGAGTGAAGAGGTTTGCGCCGGCGACGTCCGTGCGCTGCACAGCCATCGAGTTCTGATTGACGATTTCAACTTTGGCGCTGCCGTCGCAACGAACGATGATGGCGTTCTTGCCGCCCCATACGCCACCGAAAGCACCCTGATCCTTGGAATAGGTCGGAGAGTTGACTTGTCCAGCGCCGCCAGTGAAGCCGTCGGCGATGATTGGATAGTTGGCATTCGAGGTATCGCTCAAGCCGGAAACATAAGCGAAGGTGTTGACACCAGCTTTGAGGATATCCGTGCGGTTCGTGCTATTGACGTTGTTCGTCGGAGTGATGTATGCGCCAGTCGAGTTCTTGCAATAGCGGGATCCCGAGATGCTGAACGGATTTTCGTTCTGCACGTAGGTCGGAATCAGATTCGCAAAACCCTGATTCGCATCCGTGATGGGCTGGATATTGTTCGGGTCGTTGTTGAAGTCTTGATCCTTGCCCGATGGAAACGAGCCATTGTGATCGTTTGCGAACATCTTCAGGCCATAATAAATGCCTTTGGACTGCTGCAGCGCTTTATTTTGCTGCGCCCGCTGGGTCGCAGTGTTGAAGACCGGCAGGGCGATGCCGGCCAGGATCGCGATAATAGAGATCACGACCAGCAATTCGATAAGTGTGAATGCGGATGTTTTGGAGGTTTTCATGGGAGTTCTGACAGACGGGGGGATAAAGTTTTTGCAAGATAAGCTCCGGGCTTGGGCTGGCAACACCATTTTTTTCTTCGTCCCTAATTTTTTTCCGCCGGAACCGGGAGGCGCTGTTTCAGTCCTAAAACGGAGAGCGGAGGCAATCTCAGAAGCAGTGAATGCGACTTGCCCTGCCAGGGAACAGCCTCAGCGTGAACACCTCCATAGTTGCCTGCATTGGAGCCGCCATACGTTTGTGCATCGGTGTTTAGCGTCTCTTCGTACCATCCCTCGCCATTGACGCCGACCCGGTAATTTTCGCGGATGATAGGGGTCGCGTTGACGACAAATACGATCACCTCGCCGTTGCGGGCTTTGCGTTTGAAAGCGACGACCGAATTGTCGCTGTCGTGGAAATCGATCCACTCGAAGCCCGCGTAGCTGTCGTCCTGATCGTAGAGTGCCGGTTCGTGGCGATAGAGCCAGTTCAAATGGGCGACCAGCCGCTTGAGACCGTCATGTTCCGGCCAGTCATTGAGATGCCAGTCGAGGCTGGTGTTGTGGTTCCATTCGCGCCATTGGCCGAATTCGCCACCCATGAAAAGCAGCTTCTTTCCCGGATGCGCATACATCCAGGCATAGAAGAGCCGGAGATTGGCGAACTTCTGCCAGACGTCCCCGGGCATTTTGTTGATGAGCGATCCTTTGCCGTGGACGACTTCGTCGTGGGAGAGCACGAGAATGAAGTGCTCGTGGAAGGCATAGAGCAGTGAGAAAGTGATGTCTCCCTGATGATATTTCCGGAACGCCGGATCCTTCGACATGTAGAGCAGGAAGTCGTGCATCCAGCCCATGTTCCATTTGAAGCCGAAGCCGAGGCCTCCCAAATATGTAGGGCGCGAAACTCCGGGCCAGGCGGTGGATTCCTCGGCAATCGTCATGATTCCTGGATGCCGCTCGTAGCAGACCTCGTTGAACCGTTTGAGGAAGTAAATCGCTTCCAGATTCTCCCGGCCGCCATGCACGTTCGGCTCCCATTCGCCGGGTTTGCGGGAGTAGTCGAGATAGAGCATCGAGGCCACGGCATCCACGCGAAGGCCGTCGATGTGATACTCCTCGAGCCAGAACAGGGCATTCGCGATGAGGAAATTCCGCACCTCGTTGCGGCTGTAATTGAAGATCAGCGTGCCCCAGTCCATGTGCTCGCCTTTGCGCGGATCCGCGTGCTCGAAAAGGTCGGTGCCGTCGAATTCCGCGAGGCCGTGCACATCCTTGGGAAAATGCCCGGGCACCCAATCCAGAATCACTCCGATCCCTTTCTGGTGGGCGCGATCGACGAAATAGCGGAATTCATCCGGATTTCCAAACCGGCTGGTGGGAGCGAAGTAGCCAGTGACCTGATATCCCCATGAGCCTTCAAATGGATGCTCGGCGACCGGGAGCAGTTCGACATGGGTATAGCCCATGTACGCGACGTAATCGATGAGTTCGTCGGCGAGTTCCCGATAGGACAGGAAGCGGTTTCCGTCCTCCGGCTTCCGCCGCCATGAGCCGAGGTGGACTTCGTAGATGCTCACGGGGGCCGTTTGCCACGCGACCGTTTTCCGGTGCTCCATCCATTCCGCGTCGCTCCATTGATAGCGATCGAGATTGAAAACGAGCGAAGCCGTTTCCGTCCCGTACTGGGAGAAAAAGGCGAAAGGATCGCTTTTCAGGACGTTGTGTCCCCAGCAGTTATTGATTTCGAATTTGTAGTGGGCCAGTTCCCCGATTTCGGGAATGAAGATCTCCCATACTCCACAGTTCACCAGCTTGCGCATGACATGGGTCCGGCCGTCCCAGTTATTGAAATCGCCGACAACGCTCACCCGTTTCGCATTCGGCGCCCAGACATGGAAGCTGGCGCCGCGGACACCATCGACCTCCGTGAGGTGCGCGCCCATTTTCTTCCACAGTTCCCAATGCTGCCCCTCTCCAAAGAGGTGCATGTCCACTTCGCCCATCATGCGACCGAATGAATAGGGGTCCCGCATACTCCATTCGTGACCATCGTGGGACGTGAATCTCAGGATATAAGGAAAACGTTCCTTCCGGTCATCAATGATGGCTTCGAAGAAGCCGTCAGCGCTGACCTGGATGGCGGGATACTGTTTTCCGGGCTGGCTGGCATCCTCCACGGTCACGGCCCGGGCGTCGGGCCGAAAGACGCGGACGGTCAGATGATCATTCACCTGATGCATCCCCAGGACAGAGAAGGGATCGCCGTGGTACGCGCCGGTAATGGCTTGGATGGCTCCGGAGTCGATGGTCGGAACGTTGGCCGTCGAAAGTTTCATGGGTGTGAAGTATTTTTGGGTCCGGTGAGAAGTGGTGCGAGATAATTCCGCCAGATGGCGGACCAGGCGAAGTGCCGCACTGCGGTCTTTCGAGCTTGTATCGAGGGGGAAGATGCGATTTGCCGCATGAGAAAGGCGGCGATTTCTTCCGGAGCCAATTCAATGGAGAAAGGAATGGCCCCGGGAAGAGTATTGAGCGGCTCGATGTCGGCGACAAAGGCCGGAAGCCGATGAATGGCGGCCTCGAGAACCGGGAGGCCGAAGCCCTCCTGGCGGCTCGGGAAAAAAAGAGCATCGGCGAGCTCGTAGAGGCTGTGCATGTGGTCAGAACCGACGTCCATGCATTCCTTGAGGAAAACGGCGTCGTTGCCAAGCCTCAGATCGCGTTGCAGTTGTGAAATGCGTGTCGCGTAGTCGGCGGATGGCTGATGATGCGGATCGGTTGCGCCCGTGAGCAACAGCAGTGCATCGCATCCTCCCGCGCGAAGAGCCGCTGTCACTTGCAGACTCAATTCGACATTTTTGCGATGCAAAAGCCGGGCGGGGTGAAACAGGACAAGGTCCCGGTCCAGGATCCGGCGTTCAATGGCGAGTTGGAGAAGCTCGCGAGGAGCCTGGAGTTGTTCCAGGGGAGAAAAGCCGTTTGGAATGACCTCGCATCTTCCGGACGAAAGTCCCGAGACGTTGCACCATTGCCGTTTTCGCAAGTCGGACACCGCGACGTACTCCATCCGTGGATGCGCCCTGCGTAATAGATCCCACGGTGTGGCGGGACTAGGTTCCGGAATGAGATAGTCCGGATTTGCGGCAGCGGCATCGTGGATCCAGCAAATGAAACGTGTCCGCGGAAGCGCCTCGGCGAGTTCCCAAAGCGCTGCCGTGAGCGGAAGATCGAAGGGCATCGTGCAGACGTTGTGCAGGAACACGACGTCCATGGCTGCGAGCCGGACCGTGAGCAGGCGGACGTAGTGCGCACATCGAGATTCGAACTCAGCCGCCGAGAGAGTGGCGAGCGTTGCGTTGCGATTGGTTTGCGAAAACAACTCGACGTGCAGCGAGCCTGGCCCGGTGCTTTCGGCATTCGCAACGCAACCATGCGATGGCAATCCTCGATCCGGTGTTTGTCCTTCCTGACAAAAGACCGTCGTCTCATGTCCCAGATCGCGAAAGATTTCCGCATGCTCGCGCACGATTCTCTCGACTCCGCCGATGACTGGCCAGAACGAATAGTGCACCAGGCCGATTCTCATGGCGCGGCGTGTGCTGTCGCAAAATGCATGAGAATTGTTGCTCTCCTCATCGTCGTTGCAATCATCTATATCCTTGTCTCCCGCCACGCATCAACGTCGGCGTCGAAGGACTTGAAGGAAGCGATTGCCACGGTGGATGCCAATATGCCTCCGCAGACCGCCAATGCTCCGGCGACCCCTGAACCGGCCCGGACCGATTTCAAGCGCGCGCTTGATCGTGCTCACGCGGTGACGGATGCAGTCCGCAAGCAGCAGAACGAAGGTGCAAATTTTTAGTGTTTCCTCTCTTGCCAAGCAAAGAGACCTCACGTAAAGAACCCGTCCCGTTTTTTGCCAGGGTAGCTCAGAGGTAGAGCAGGGGACTCATAAGCCCTTGGTCGGGAGTTCAATTCTCCCCCCTGGTACTTGCTCATTCTCTCGGGCAAGTGCCGCCGGTCAGCCAGTCGAGTCGGCGCGACGCCGTCAATCAGAGATCCTTCCTGACGTTCTCGATCTCACCAAGCGGAACATCCGGCTTTTACTCGTGGGTCAGCTTGATGCTGGGGGCGTTGGCATCACAGGAGATCAACCGCACCCGCAAAGCATTGAGCGTCCGCAGCTTAGCATTGCAGGGGCGATATTCTGCCGATTTGGCGGATCTTAACTCGTTTTTTATCCCTTTTTTATTTTGGCAATCGCCGGGCACTGATTATGCATTTTTCTGGCATCAGCTTTGACATCTCGACGAAGGAGCCCTTAATTCTTTCCGTCGAGTGCGTCTTTGGATAAAAATTCCACTGATTTCACCGAGCAACTCCGCCTTCCCACCAGTACTGCACCCAATTTCCTCCCGTGGCAGCCAACGACGAATACATTCTCGAGATTCTCCAGGAGAGCTACCTCGTTTCGAAAAACCAAATCGATCGCGCCCGTTCTGAACGGCGCAGTGACGAATCCGTCAGCGATACGCTGATTCGCCAGGGTGTCCTCACCGAAGAGGACCAGATGCGGGCGCTTGCGTCCCATGCGGCGATGGAGTTTGTCGATCTCAACCAGATTTCGATTCCTGAAGAGATCATCCAGCAGGTTCCCGTGGAAACTGCGAAGCGTTTCAAGATCATCCCGGTGTCGAATTCCGAGGCTGGGGGGCTGATGATCGCATCCGGAGACCCGTTGGATTTTGCGACCTTTGACTCGGTGGCTCACATGTTGCAGCGGGACGTGGAGTGGGTTTGCTCGACTCCGGAGCAGATCAAGAATGCGCTGCATAAGTACTATGGTACGGCGGATGAGGCGGCGAGCCGGCTGGAGGATGCGCTTGGCGGCCATGTTGAGATTGGCAGCATCCTCGATGGAGGAGGAGGGGGCGAAGGAGAGACGGGGGATGCACCGATCATCAAGATGGTCACGATGATGCTCGTGGAGGCCTACAACATGCGGGCGAGCGATATCCACCTCGAACCCCTGGAGAAGCGCTTTCGGGTGCGGTTCCGGATCGATGGTGTGTTGCACGAGATGAATAACCCGCCCAAGAAACTCCAGGCGGCGATCGTTTCGCGCCTGAAGATCATGACGGGGTCGATGTCCATCGCCGAGAAGCGGCTTCCGCAAGACGGTCGTATCCAGGTGAAAATGGGCAAGCGCCAGATCGATTTGCGCGTGTCCACGATTCCGACCAGCCATGGCGAGTCGGTCGTCATGCGTATTCTCGATAAGTCGAGCCTCTCGCTGGGCCTTCCGCAGCTCGGATTTTTGTCAGATGACCAGGAGGTTTTCGAAAAGCTGATCGGCTTGCCGGACGGCATCCTTCTCGTGACTGGCCCGACTGGTTCGGGCAAGACCACCACGCTCTACGCCTGCCTCAACTACATCAATAAGCCGGACAAAAAGCTGATCACGGTTGAAGACCCGGTGGAATATCAGATGGCCGGTATCAATCAGGTGCAGGTCAACGCCGACATCGGGATGACCTTCCCGGCGGCATTGCGCTCCATTTTGCGTCAGGCGCCGAACATCATCATGATCGGTGAAATTCGTGATGCGGAGACGGCGAATATCGCCATCAACGCATCGCTGACTGGTCACTTGGTCTTTTCCACGCTTCACACCAACGATGCTCCCGGTGCCGTGGCGCGTCTTGTAGATATTGGCGTGCAGCCGTTCCTCGTATCTTCGGCCGTCCGCGCCATCGTGGCACAACGCCTCGTGCGCAAGATCTGCCCAAATTGCCGGCAGCCGTATGAGCCCACGGAAGGAGAAATGGATTCGCTGGGCATCGACTATTCCCAGCTAAGTGAAGCTTCGATCTCCAAGGGTGCGGGCTGTGATACGTGCAAACACATGGGTTACAAGGGACGTGCTGGTATCTTCGAAATTTTCTTGATCGACGACGAAGTGCGCCACATGATCAACCAGAAGTCGACCACGCTGGAGTTGCGCAAGCGTGCTCGCGAAATGGGCATGCGCACGCTGCGGGAGGACGGAATCCGCAAAGTGCTTGCCGGGATGACGACGGCTGAGGAAGTGATCAGCGTCACCATGGGTGACGCCGACTAAGACGATCGATCTCCTCCAGAACTTTCGATCGCCATGGCCCTCTTCGATTTTCGCCGGTCATCGACGCCTGAACCTGCTGCCGCGCAAGCGCCAGTCGGAGCCACTCTTTCGACAGGCATTCAGGGAGTTATCCCCATGGAGGATCTTCTCCGGCTTGCAGTTGAAGAAGATGCTTCGGATATCCACATATCAGTGGGTGCTCCGCCTACCCTACGAATCGGCGGACGCCTGATCAAGCTGGAGAGTGCGCCGCTGACTCCGGAGGACACGGAGAGTCTGGCGCGAGGAGTTGCCAGTGAACAACACCTCCAGCGAGTCAATGAGGAGGGGAGCGTCGATTTCGGATTCTCCTTCCGCGAGAAAAGCCGTTTCCGTGTCAGTGTCTATCGGCAGAAGGGATATATCGGCTTGGTGCTGCGCTTGATTCCGCGGCACATGCGGACGCTGGACGAAATCGGTTTGCCGAATTCGGTGAAGCCGCTGCTTATGACGCCGCGTGGGCTGATTCTGGTCACGGGACCAACCGGTTCGGGCAAGACGACGACACTTGCCTCGATGCTGGACGTAATCAATGCGACCACTGACAGCCATATCGTTACGATTGAAGATCCAATCGAGTACTTTCACGTCCATCTCAAAGGAATCGTCAATCAGCGCGAAGTCGGCGTGGATGTGCCGACATTCGCGGAAGGACTGCGCCGGGCGTTGCGGCAGGATCCGGACGTGATTCTCGTGGGTGAAATGCGCGATCTCGAGACGATGGAGACCGCGATCACGGCTGCTGAAACAGGCCATCTCGTTTTCTCCACGCTGCACACGACCGGGGCAACGCGCACAGTCGACCGTATCATCGACGCGTTTCCTTCCACGCAGCAGGCGCAAATCCGGATTCAGCTTTCGACGAATCTCAAGGCGGTTGTCTCACAGATTCTGCTGCCGCGTTGCGATGGTCCGGGGCGTGTGGCTGCTTTTGAAGTCATGATCAATACGCCTTCGATTGCCGCGCTGATCCGTGATAACAAAACGTTCCGGATCGCCAGTGATATCCAGACGGGATCGAAGTACGGGATGATCTCTCTCGAGGCGTCTCTCGTGCAGCTTTATCTCGATGGCGTGATCAGCCTGGAGCAGGTGATGACCAAGGCTCAGGATCCGGAGCAGGCGGTGCAACTCATCGGGGGCCAGAAACCCAAAAAGCGTTGAGGTGCGGCCAATACTCCGTTCGCATTTTTCATTCGTGGATGGCCTTCGAGCGTCTGATCGGGCCGAGGGAAAAACGTCGCCTTTGCGCGCGAACCCGCATCAATCCATGAATCTTACGCAAGACGCGTTGACGTTGCCGCGAATCTGCGGCATGTGCTTTTGCCGCGCGGGCGGTGCATCCGCTTCTTAGAATCGCGCGTCGAATTTTCTTTTTCTCCCTTTCTTCTTTTTCCCCCGAACAACTCCCAAGCGCCGCATGCCCCTATGAACGTAAAGCAAGTTCTCGAAATCTTTGTACAGGAAGGAATTGTCGACGCGACGCAGGTGGACGACATCGTACAGGAAGTGGCTCATACCGGTAAGAGCCTGCCCCAGACGCTGGTCGACTACGATTTTCTGACGGAAGAAAAGTTCTACAGAACCATCGCTGATGCGCTGGGGGTTGACTACTACGACCTGCGCGGATTTGAGCCGCCGGTGGAGATCATCAAGCTGATCCCCGGTGGTCTGGCCCAGTTGCACCGGGCTTTTCCGATCGGCGTGAATGGGGCGGCTATCCAGGTGGTGCTGGCGGATCCGCTCGATCCCGAGACTGCCGAGAATTTGCGGTTCGCCATTGGCAGAGAAATCGAGATTGCGGTCGCGCCGGTTTATCAAATTGAAGATCTGATCCGTAAGTACTACGGCAGCGACGCGGCCAGCATGGACGACATTCTCCGGGAGCTGGGCGGCGGTGTAGAGTTTGGGATCGACGGTGGTGGTATCGATAACAAGAACCTCGAAGCGGAAGCAAACTCGACCCCAATCATCCGCTATGTCGATCTAGTGTTATATCAGGCGATTCAAGACCGTGCGTCGGATATTCACTTCGAGCCTTTCGAGACAGAGTTCAAGATTCGCTACCGCGTGGATGGCGCGCTGTATGAAATGGCGCCACCGCCACGCCACCTCGCTCTGACCGTCATTTCGCGTATCAAGGTGATGTCGAACCTCAACATCGCCGAACGCCGGTTGCCGCAGGACGGGCGTATTCAGAAAATCATTGCCGGCCGCCAGGTCGATCTTCGTGTTTCCACGCTGCCGACCCAATTTGGAGAGAGCGTGGTGCTTCGTGTTCTCGATCGCTCGACCGTGAATCTGAATTTGGAAGCGCTCGGGATGCCGAAGAATGTCTACGATTACATTTGCAAGACGATCGACCTTCCAAACGGCATTTTCATCGTGACGGGGCCGACCGGCTCCGGCAAGACGACGACGCTCTACGCCGCGCTGAACAAGATCAATACCGTCGACTCCAAGGTGCTGACGTCCGAGGATCCGGTGGAATACGATATCGAGGGCATTATTCAAGTGCCCGTCAACGAAGGAATTGGACTTACCTTTGCCAAGGTCCTCCGCGCCTTCCTGCGTCAGGATCCCGATCGGATCATGGTGGGTGAGACCCGTGACCTCGAGACGGCGCAGATTGCCATTCAAGCCTCACTCACCGGGCACTTGGTTTTGACCACCCTCCACACGAACGACTCACCAGGCGCGGTGACGCGTCTCATCGATATGGGTGTTGAGCCGTTCCTTATTTCGGCGTCGCTCGAAGGGGTGCTCGGCCAGCGCCTTATCCGGAAAATCTGCCCGAACTGCCGCAAGGGTTATGAGCCGACCGAGGCAGTCTTGAATCAGCTTGGCCTCTCTCCCCATGAGATTGGAGACAAGAATTTCTACTATGGTGAAGGTTGCGACGTATGCAACAAGAACGGCTATCGGGGACGCAAAGGCATTTACGAATTGCTCAATATCACCGATCCGCTGCGCACTCTCATCAACGAGCGGGCTCCATCGGTCGTGCTGAAGCAAAAAGCCATCGAGCTGGGAATGACCACCCTGCGCGAAGACGGGCTGCGCTGTATTTATGACGGTGAAACCACCATTGAAGAGGTGCTGAAGTACACTTGAGCCTTCATTTTCTCCCTCCAAAACTTTAATCGACAACCAAGAGCTTTCGTCTTAATAATAATTTCGAACGTCCGCGAACGTACCCCCTTCCCATGCCAAAATTCGAATACATTGCCCTGGACGCGCGAGGACAAGAGTCGCGCGGTATCATGGAAGCCACTACGAGTAACGACGTTGTTGGCCAGTTGCGCCAAGCTGGTTACTTCCCGACCAGTGTGGTCGAGGAAGGAAAAGGTCCAAAGACCAGCAAGAAAGTCCAGAAAGCGGCCACAAAAGCTGCAGCTCCCCGAGCCAAAAAGGGTGGAATGGTCCTCTTCCAGAAGAAGACGATCAAGAGTAAGACTCTCATGATTTTCACGCGGCAGCTCGCTACGCTTATTGATGCGGGATTGCCGCTTCTGCGCGGCCTGAACGTCTTGGGCAAGCAGGAGAAGGATCCGGTGCTCCGCAATACGATCGATGCTCTCGCCGATGCCGTTCAAGGCGGGTCGACGTTCTCCGAGTCGATGGCGCAGCATCCGCAGATCTTCAACAAGCTCTACATCAACATGGTGAAGGCGGGCGAACTGGGTGGTGTGCTTGAACTGGTCTTGAACCGTCTCGCGGAATTCCAGGAAAAGGCGCAGAAGATCAAGAATAAGGTCGTGTCCGCCATGGCCTACCCGGTGATCGTGCTCTTTATCGCGATCGTGATCATGATGTTCCTGCTCACGTTCATCGTGCCGAAGTTCGAAGCGATCTTCCACGACATGCTCAATGGCAAGCCGCTTCCGGCGCTGACTCAGTGGGTCATCGATGCGAGTAACATACTGAAGACCCAGTGGTACTGGGTGGTGGGAGCGGTCATCCTCATTGTCGTAGTTTATAAAGTCATTGCTCGTACTCCCGCTGGAAGGGCCGGCATCGACCGACTGAAATTGAAGATGCCGCTCTTCGGGGACATTCTGAGGAAGAGTTCGATTTCGCGGTTCTCCCGAACCCTTGGCACATTGGTGACCAGCGGTGTTCCGATTCTTCAGGCCTTGAATATCACGCGGGATACCGCGGGCAATGCCACCATCGCGGATGCAGTCACGAAAGTGCACGATTCCGTGAAAGAAGGTGAATCGATCGTCCATCCACTGGAAGCGAGCGGTGTCTTTCCTCCCATGGTTATTTCGATGGTCGACGTTGGCGAAGAGACCGGCCAGTTGCCTGAAATGCTTCTCAAGATCGCGGAAGTGTACGACGACGAAGTAGATAATGCCGTGGAAGCGCTCACTTCTTTGCTCGAGCCGATCATGATCGTGCTCCTGGCGCTAATCGTCGGTACGATCGTCATTGCGCTCTTTATGCCTCTGATCGAAATCATCAAGGGCATGCAAGGAAATAGCTAGAAGATCGGAAGGTTGGATCAACCGAAAATCTCCCCGTAACCATGCGTCCACTTATCAAATCCAAATCGGCCAGCGGCTTCACGCTTGTGGAGATGCTCACGGTGATGTTCATCATCGGCGTTCTCGCATCACTCATTCTCGGCATTCATGGATTCGTCAATGGAAAGGCCGCACGTGCACGTGCGGAAGGCGAGATTCAGGCGATTACCGCTGCCTGTGAGAGTTATAAGGCAGATAACGGTACCTATCCCAGAGGTGGCCCGTCAAATAGTGCACCAGTTACAGAAGGTGCGGTGACCGGCACGGTTCCTAGTTTGACACAATCCAGTCCGCCGATCAGCCCGATGAAAGACGGGGATCCAACCGCCAGCAATTATAAGTCGGCCAGCCAGTACCTTTACGGCGAATTGGCGGGTGATCCGAAATTCACCGGTGCTCATACAAACTCGACGGATCCGTCGCAGAGTCGCACCGTCTATCTTGCCTTCCGTCCCGATCAGCTCGGATTGACGTCTGGAGTTACGATCCCCTCAAATAACGCCGTTGCCTATTTGAAGGATCCGTTTGGAAACAGCTACGGCTATTCCACCGCAGCTGCGACTGACGAGGAACTGTTCCAGCAGAACTTGCAGGCGAGCCCAGGCACAACGCGCCCGACGCCACAGGGATTCAATTCCACGTTCGATCTCTGGTCCACCGGAGGCCGTATTGATAAAACCGTCAACGACCTTGTTTGGCCGCGTTGGGTGAAGAATTGGTAGTTCTGGTAGTTCCAGGTTGTAGAGAACTAGTTTTACGAGTCGCCGCGCTATTCGCGCGGCGATTTGCTTTTCGGGGTGCGCCATCGTCAGGAGGACTCGAAAGGAAAGGCTTGGCTGTCGCTTTGTGCCCTGCAGGCTGAGGGCCGTTTATGCTGAAAAAAGCCGACTTTATGCAAATAAATCAAAAATGATTTGCATAATATTAAAAACTATTGAATTAAATTGAACCGTGCAGCAATTCGAACAATCCCGATGGATCGATCTCCTCGATGACGAGGAGATCGCGTTTATTCGGCGATTTATTCTCGCCTCCGGATCCCTGAAGGAACTTGCTACGGCATATGAGGTAAGTTACCCGACTGTCCGGCTTCGATTGGATCGGCTGATCCAAAAGATTGAGCTCTTCGAAAAATTTCAGGTGCGCAGTGAGACGGAGCGGTTACTGCGAGCCTACTACGCGGAAGGAAAGATCTCGGACGCAGCCTTTCAGGCGCTTCTCAAATCTCTGAATCAAAAGCCTCCAACACCATGAATCGAACCATTCTTTCACTGGCTGCCATTCTCACGTTTCCAGCTTGGATTTCCTCCGCGGCTGAAGTTCCGCCAGGTGCATCGCTCGTCAAAACGATCGAGTGGAAAGCAGAGAAACTTCCCGAGAGCGGGAAGCTGGATACAGGAGGGCCGGAGGGGCGAAGCTACGTTTCGATTGAGAACGGAAAAAAGGAACCGACGAGCATCCCGTTATGGGAGACGAAAGAACCTGGAATACAGACGAAGTGCTATGCCGTACGCGGGAAGATCCGCTATCGAGGGGTGGAAGGAGTGGGATATCTGGATCTTTGGAGCAGCTTTTCCGGCACGGCCCCGCAGGAGCCGAAGGCGAAGTATTTCAGCCGGACGCTTGCAGATCGCGGTCCTTTGCAGCGGATCACCGGTTCGTCGGATTGGCGGGATGTCGTGCTGCCCTTTGACGGGACACAAAGCAAGACGTTGCCTGCCGGTCTCGAACTCAATCTCGTACTTGCCGGCCCTGGGTCGGTCGACGTGACGGACCTGCAGGTATTGCAGTTTGCAGATGCGGCCTCCATGTGGGCGGCCTTGGGCGGGGCTGTTTCTGGCAAGGTGGGGATGTGGGTTTCCCGGTGGTTATTTGGGAGTGTGCTCGTGGTGGGGATAGTGATCCTTGCGGGAGTGGTGATGGCGATCGTGCGAAAGAAGCGGCAGCACGAACTGCGGCGTATGCGGGCCATGGATCTGCGATAGGGCGGTGCAGTGAGAGGATATCGAGAATCCTTTCTCTGCAAAACTGCTCGCTTTTTCGTGCGGATGCACGACTCTGCCGTGCCAGACAAGGTGGTCTCCTGCGGTGGGATTGCCTAAATCGGCAAGCCCCCCCTGCGGGAGGGCCTTTCTTGCCCACCCATGAGTTCACTTCCGTTTTACCCCAACACCGCCGCTTCCCGCCGCGTCGAAGCGCTACGTAACTATGATATTATGGATACCCCCCAGGAGGAGGTATATGATGATATCACGTTGCTCACGAGCTTCATTTGTGAGACGCCGATTGCCCTGATCACCTTGCTCGATCTCGACCGGCAGTGGTTTAAGTCCAAGGTCGGCATTGAGGCGACCGAAACCCCCATCGAACTGGCATTCTGCTCCTATGCAATCCAGCAGGAGAAAGTCTTCCTGATCCCCGATGCGTTGGAGGACGACCGGTTTCGGGCGAATCCAATGGTGACCTCCGAGCCCTATATCCGCTTCTACGCGGGGGCGCCATTGATCACGCCCCGGGGCGTCCCGCTTGGAACCCTGTGCGCGGTGGACCGTGTGCCGCGTCAGTTTACCGATTCTCAGCAAAGGGCGCTTTCCGCGCTGGCGCGCCAGGTGATCACCCAACTCGAATTGCGGCGCACGATGAGGCAATTGGGAGCGGCTTTGCAGGAAGTGCGTACTTTGCAGGATCTGCTCCCCATGTGCTCCTGGTGCCGCAAAGTACGTAACGATCAGCAGTACTGGTGCAGCGTGGAAGAGTATCTGACGAAGTATTCGGACGTGCCGTTGTCCCACGGCATCTGCCCGGACTGCCGCGACAAGGTTGCGTCTGATTGGAAGCAAAGCCGGCGTCCGTCGTGACCCCTGCCTATCGAAATGCCGTGAGATGGTCCCGGTCGGCGAACAGTTTACATAGGTTGTTCGTTTTGCTGGCATTTCACTCCTGAGCGTACGATGCTAGTTAAGCCACACGGCATTGTCCTGCGGGGATTGCTGGAACGCGGCAAACCTTATGCGGGCGCCAGCTGATTTTTTCCCCCAACGCATGAGTTCATCGCCTTGTTTAGACACCGTTGCGCAACGCCGTATCGAGGCGTTGCGCAGCTACGACATCATGGATACGCCGCCGGAGAAGCTGTATGACGACATAACCAGGCTCACGACGTTTATCTGTGGAACGCCGATTGCCACGATCACATTGCTGGATCTCGATCGGCAATGGTTCAAATCAAAGGTCGGGCTCGACTCGTCAGAGACCCCCATCGAACATGCCTTTTGCAATCATGCGATCAGACAGGAGAACGTATTCCTGGTGCCGGACGCCCTGGAGGATGAGCGTTTTCGGACAAACCCGTTTGTGACCTCGGAGCCGCACATTCGCTTTTACGCCGGTGCGCCGCTGGTGACGCCATCCGGAGTGGCGGTTGGAACTTTATGCGCGATCGACCGGGTGCCCCGGCAGTTCTCCGAAGCACAGCAAGAGGCCCTTTCGGCGCTGGCCCGCCAGGTCATCACCCAACTCGAGTTGCGCCGGACGATGAAGCAACTCGGCGCCGCGCTGCAGGAAGTGCGGATCCTGCAGGATCTGCTGCCGATGTGCTCCTGGTGCCGCAAAGTGCGTAACGACCAGGAGTATTGGTGCAGCCTGGACGACTATCTCAACAAACACTCCGAGGTGGAGCTCTCGCACTCGATCTGTCCGGAATGTCAGGAGAAAATGACTGCGGAATGGGACGGAAACGGGTCCGAGCAGCCTTAGTCAAATCACTCTATATTGTAACTTCCCGCACGAGAATATCATCAGAGCTCTCTCCGTCACCGGCAAGATCGATGAATCCCGGAGTGGCGAGGGCTGCGATCGTCTTAAGATGTGGTAAAGACAGGCTCTTGATGGCTGCTGCCTGGATGACATAGGAGTGAGGTAGAGCTGGACCGGTGTCGGGCACCACAAACGCTGGCATTCCACCGCCGATTTTGATCGGACCAATCGAACTGCTCTGCGTTGAGGTGCCGGCCTGGGCGCCGAGCGCGTTGTCCTTATCACCAAAGCCACCGGTCGCGGGATTGATTCCCGAACTGATCACCGATGTAGCCAGCGTTCCCTTCACGGAGAGGCCTGCGATGGAAGCGGCCCGTTGATAACTATCATCGCCGCCTCCCAGCGTATGATCCGCGCCGAACATGGTGCCGGCGAGGATATCCGTACCCGAAACAAGGCCACCCACGGTAACCGCACCGATGTTGCTGCCCGCTACCAGATTGGAGTTGGTGAGCGAGCCGGACAGTTTGACTGCGCCAAGCGCGGCGCCTTTTAACCGGCTGGCTACTAACTTCGAAGTGCTTGCTCCGGTAAAGTTCAAATTCTGTCCGGCGAGGATGGTGCTGTTATCGAGTCCGCCGTTCGCCGCCGTCTTCGAAGCGATCGAAAGGCCGCCGATAATTCCGCCCGACCACATATTGAGGTGTTCGACATCGGTGGAAGTGGCGTCACCGGTAATGGCAATCGCGCCGATGGAGGTATCTGCCGTATAACTCACCGTATCGAATGCGGTCGAAATGGCGTTGACTGTCTTGCCATGGGTGACGCTGACACTCGTCTTGCCGATGGTATTTCCTGCGAAATCCACATGGTCGAGGCCGATGCTCGTGCCGGCCGCACCCGCGACGCTGACTTTGATATTGCCGAGCGGATTTACGGTGGAGGCTGGATTGGTGCCGAACTCGTTCGTGATGACTCGGGCGTCGAAAGTCGAGTTTGAGATACCAGTTGCGCCAATGACGCCGATATTTCCCTTCAGAGTTACCGCGATGTTTCCGATGCTCCCGATGGTTGTTTTCGTCGTGCCGGTATCGGTAGTGATGAAATGGGAGTTACCGATGCCGGTAAGGTGAATGCCGGAAGCGGTCTTATCCGCAGCGAGGGTCACGCTGATATTTCCGATGGAAGCGGCCGTGATGTTCACGTTATTGATTCCCACCGTGTCCTGTGTGAGATGGCTCACATTCACGCTGATTCCCGCGAAGTCATCGGGAGTAGAGATCGTGTAGTTCTGAAAGATTCCGGACGTGGTTTTAAGAATTCCGAGGAACCCTTCAGTGACCATGATGCTATTCGGATTCGGATCGCCTGGATTTGCCGGAGCGGCGCCGAGGAAGGCGAATGCGGTGATGCCGGCGATTCCCGGAGCCTGGAGTGAGCCGGTAAAATTGCCGCGGATATTGATCTTCTTCAGTGGCTGGTTGGAAATGACTGTGCCCGTGAAATCGGTAGCGACGGTAAACAAACCCACGGTATTGGCGGTGGTGGAAGTCAGGGTCAACTGGCCGGAGAAATCGCCGGTGGTTGTGTGAACGCTGCCGATCGTTGCGGCCTCGATGCTGGCGCCTGCAAGAAATGCCGTCGCGCTGAAGGAGGCGATGTTTCCTTCGATTTCCGTGCCCGAGCCGCCCCATGCGCCGTTGGCGATGGTCATGTTTCCAATATTGGCTGTGGTGAACTCGCCAAGATGACCCGGATCGAGCAGAAGTGTGCCCAGAAAATCACCGGTCTGAACAGTAAAGTTGCCGACACTCTGGGTCGTTTGAATCGTGCCAAAGTGATTCCACGAGTGGATGAGCACATTGCCGAGTCCACCACCACCCACGCCTCCCGCAGTCCCATCGCCAGTGACATCGATGAGCACACTGTCCCCGATGATATCGCCGATCGTCAGGTTCGGATGATTGTTATAGGTATCGGGTGCGCCAGTATTGCCGGGGATATGATAGGGCAGGCCGTCGCCGAGCTTGATGGTCGTGTTCTGGTTGACATTTCCCAGGACGATTGAATTCATCTCGCCGCTGACGTGGAGGACGCCGCTGCTCTCTCCGTCACCCAGGGTAATCTGAGGCGAGAGAGTGATGCTGCCGAGGTTTTCCAGCGGCGCCGTGGTGCCGATCACATCCACGATGCTGGTGCCTGCGCCCGCAAATTTGGTGACGGAAATCTTAATGCTGGTGGCAAGAGTCGTCCCACTGAGGAGTGCCTGACCCAGATTCTCCATGTCGCCTCCGTCATTCGAGAGTGCGAGAGCCGCGGAGCCGGGACCCGTAACCGTGACCGTCAAGATATCTCCATCGCTATCATGGAAGCTGCGCGGATGCGCGGCATCTGCCGTGTAGGGATCGTTGAATTTCGCGACCAGCAGGTTGTGGCCGGACGAACTGGTGAACGTGGCGTTCGATACCGCGGGATCGAGATTCACTTTTCCAAGAATGCCGCCCGTCACGTAAGTGTTACCCTGGGCATCGGCAAAGATTTTGCCACCCTGAACCATATCGATCCCGCCACCGCCGCCTGTTACCGTCGCGCCGGGAATTTGGAAGGCATTGAAGAAATGCAGATTCGGAGCAAAGATTTTGGCGACAAACAATCCTCCTCCCGCTGGTGCAGTCAGCTGGGCAACGCCGCCGGCTGAGGGATCGAAATCTGCCGTGCCGGAAAAGGTTCCGCCGATGTAGATATTCTCGAAAATATCGATCGAAATCGTGCGGGCATCATCCGCGCCCGTTCCTCCAAATGTCGTCGCACCCACCACACCGCCGCCCTGGGTGAGTGACAGGAGAAAAGCATCGCCGGCACTGCCTGCCGCCGCGTTGGAGATGAATCCACTCTCAACCAGCGTTGCAGAGCCAAACGTGGCGATACCGTGATATTGGCCCACGACATACACACTGTCCGAGTTGGCATGATCGATGACGATGGCATGTGCGTCTTCGTTTGACGTTGCGAGGTAGGCATTGGCCCAGGTGAGTGAGCCGTCGGTGCCGCTGAAGCGCCCCACGAATGCGGAGTAGATAGTATTACCGGAAATCAGGACATCCGCGGTGCCGCCGACATTGAAGTCCACAAACCCAATGAATCGGCCTGTGGCGGCCACGTCGCCATTCGAGAAAAAGTCCAGGCCTTCGACAACCGCGACGGCTTGCGCGCCGCTCATCTGGTGCACCCAGTTCAATGTCCCGCTGGGACTGTACTCGGCAATATAGGCGTCGATTCCTCCATTGACCGGGATGGCTCCAGTGCCGCCAAAGTCGACTGAAGACGCAAATGTGCCTCCAATGGCCACCTGCCCGGTGGTGGAATTCACGGCCATGGAAAACACCGCTTCGGAGCCTGTACCGCCGATGTCTCGCGCCCAGACGAAATTGCCGGCCGGGTTGAGCTGCGCCAGGAAGACGTCGCGGTGGTTGGTTCCGGTAGTGGCCCCGTCCTGGTTATTCAGGGTGAAGGTGCCGAGCGTGGCGGTGCCTTCAAATTCACCGGAAAGGTACACGTTGCCTGACTGATCCACACCCACATGGATATCGAGATGCGGGTCGCCGTTTTGCAGAGTGACGTTCATCCCGACCTGATCTGCCCACAGGAGAGTGCCGCTCGGGGAGTACTTCGCGACGAAGATGTTCCCGTTCGGATCAGTGCTGGTGAAGCTGGTCGTTCCGGATCCGAAAGTGACTGTTCCCGAGAAGAACCCAGCCACATACGTATTGCCCGCGCTGTCGGCCACGATGTCGTACCCGACTCCTGTGCCGGTCCCTTTGATTCCAAAGGCAACACCGGGTTGTTGCGGATTCTGGTCCAACTGATTGTTATCGAAGAAGTGAGCCACGAAGCCGTTCGGACCACCCGAAGCGGTGACGCTTCCTCCCGTCACGCCCGGAGTGAAGTCCAAGCTATGGAGAAATGTGCCGGCCACATAAATCTGGCCATGTGAATCGCTTACTGCGTCGAATCCACCGGCGGTGGCGGCGGGATTGGCAAAAACACCGCTGCCGGCGGGAGTCACGGTGCCCGTGAGTTGGATCGGAGCACTGAAGTTATTGCTGAGATCGTAACTAATGATTGCGACGTCAGCCGGTCCTTTGCTGGTCAAAGTAATTCCCGACGAGCCGACATTCAGTGAGCCCGCGAAGTCCATCCCGAGGTGGATGTGAAGTCCGGAGTCAAAGCTCAGGGAAAGTGCCGCGTCGTTGCCGGCTCCGCCGAATTGCTGCTCTTTGAGGAAGAGACCGGAGGCGTCCACCTGTAAAATGAAGACATCCGTGCCGCCCGCGGAAACGAGGGAATTCGTGAATCCCGGCACCAAAGTAGTGGTGCCGCTGAACGTGCCCGCGATGTAAGTGCCACCTATGTTATCCGCGGCGACATGAATTCCGGAAGGGGCGCCATTGGTGACGATAAGATCGGCAAACTCGAAAATGCCGTTCGTGTCCAATTGCGTTACCATGAGGTCCTGCGGATCCGGCGCCGTCAGGGTGGTAGCAATGCCCTGGACCTGGAAAGTCGCGCCACCGCTGAACTGTGCGCCGACCGTGACAGCGTGAGTGTTTGTATCAACCGCCATCGACAAGCCGTTGAAGGCCAGGGTGGAAGCACCTCCCGCCAGGCTGGGGGCGCTGAGCCACAGGGACTGAGGGAGCGAACTGGTATCCAGGAAACCTGCGACAAAGAGATTTTGCGTTCCTGCCGCCACCGAGACTGTGCTGGCTCCGATGGTCAATGAGCCAGCGGACGGGCCTGCTGTGAAAATGCCGGCGAGGTAAAAATTCCCCTGGCCGTCTGTGCCGATGGCGGGAGACCCGACCGCGGTGGTGGCGTCTCCGACGGCCTCCGTCCACCGGAACGCTCCCAGTGCGTCGATTTTTGCCATCGCGATCGATGGACCGCCACCCACCTGCATCTCGATTAATGGTTCGGCAGCATCCGGTTTGTCGGCAAACGAAAGGGTGGTATTGCCGCCTGGCGCGCCGAAGGTGGCGGCCATGAAGACGTCTCCATTCGGAGCCACGGCAATATTGAGATCGGCGATACTCCCTTTGTCCGGCGAAAGCGTATCGACCCACGCAAGGAGGCCTGCACTGGTATATTTGGCGATGAAGCCGTCGATGTGTCCGGCAGGTGCGGTGGCTTTGGAAACGCCCGGGCCGGGATCGAAGTCGACCGTTCCCTGGAATAGCCCGCTGACATACACGTTTCCGGAGGCGTCGATCTGAATGTGCTGAATCGACTCGGCTTGCGAATTTCCGATGCCGAAGGCGTAGGCAACGGAAGGCGCGATACGGTTCTCAAGTGGTTCGATATGCGCGAACGGGGTGGTTCGCACGGCAGGTTTTGCTCGGCGCATAAGGCGCGAAAACTAGCAGGCCTCAGACGTTTCTCCATGGGGAATTCGGCGGTTTTGTGCTTTACCCGCCTTAATTGCCGGAAATGCGTTTCGCGGAATCGCGAGCCGCTTTTCTACGTGTTTATCGAGTGTTGCGCACTGTGCTGCAAACTGCGGGGCAGCATTCCGATTTTTGGGTCTGCCGGCCGTCGGTTCAGGAATGGAATCGAAACTAGATTGAATTACCGATCTCCCTGATCAGCACATCGTCGACGGTCTCTCCATCCCCAGTGAGGTCGATCACCGCCGGACTGGCAAAGGCATTGATCGTTTTGATGTGGGGCAGGGACAGGCTCTTGAGAGCAGCGGCCTGAATGACATACGCGTGAGCGAGCGACGGTGCGGAGCTCAATGCACTTCCTTCGCCGAGGCGGATGGCTCCGATGGAACTGCTCGTGGTCAGTGTTCCGGCTTGGGCCCCGAGTGCGTCGTCTCCATCGCCAAAGCCTCCCGACACCGGATCAATGCCGGCGCTGATGACGGAGGAGCCGAAGTTTCCTTTCACAATGATGCCCGCGATTCCGGCGGCGCGATAGAAGGAATCGTCGCCACCGCCGATCGCGCGATCGGCGCCGAGAAGACTTCCGGCCAGGATATCCGTGCCGGACATTGCTCCGCCAACGGTGATGGCGCCTATGTTGCTCCCGGCAGCGATGTTCGAGTTCGTGATCGAGCCAGTAACTGAGACCGCCCCCAGCGAAGCTCCTTTCAGATGTGCCGTAAGTTCCTTCGTAGTTGTGGCATTGGCATAAGTGAGCGCCTGTCCGGCGAGGATATAACTATCGACCAGACTGCCGTTTGCCGCGGTCTTGGAAGTGATGGCAACGGATCCGATTGTGCCGCCGGACCAGAGATCAAGTGCCGTGACCTGTGCAGAGGTTGCATCGCCTCCGATCGACATGGCGCCGATCGAGTTATCCGCCGTATAGCTGACGGTATCCATCGCGACGGCTGTGGCGCCCGCCACCTTTGCGCGCGTGAGATTGACCTTGGTCTTGCCGATCGTGTTCCCTTCAAAAGAGGCGTTATTCAAGCCGATGCTTGCGCCGCCAGCCCCGGATAGAATGACGCTGATGTTGCCGAGCGGGTTGATCGTCGAGGCTGGGTTGCTCCCAAACTCGCCGGCCAGCACACGCGCGTCGAAACTCGAATCAGAGATGCCAGTTGCCGCAGCCACACCGGCGTTTCCTTTGAGGGTGACGGATACATTCCCAATGCTGCCGTCCGTGGCTTTCGTGGAGCCCGTGCCGGAGGTTGTGAAACTTGAATTGGAAATTCCGGTCAGGTGAATGCCGGAAGCTGTTTTGTCCGCCGCCAGCACGACGCCGATATTGCCAATGGTGGAGGCCGTGATGTTCACGTTGTCGATGCCCACCGTATCTTGCTTGATATGGCTGAGATTGACGGAGATGCCCGCAAAGGCATCGGGCGTGACGACTGTGTAATTCTGGAAAATGCCGGAGGTGGATTTTAACTGGCCGAGAAATCCGCTGGTGACCTTGATACTATCGGGATTGGGATCGCCCGGATTGGCCGGAGCCGCGCCGAGGAAGGCGAAGGCGGTGATGCCGGCGATTCCCGGAGCCTGAAGCGAGCCGGTGAAATTGCCGCGGATATTGATCTTCTTCAGCGGTTCATTGGAAATCACCGTGCCGGTGAAATCGGTGGCGACGGTGAACGTTTCGACCGTGGCCGCGGTCACTGCCGTGAGCGTCAGGTCACCGGCGAACGCACCATTCGTAGTGTGAATCGTGCCGATGCTCGCGGCAGTAATGCTGGCGCCGGCGAGAAAGGCGGTCGCGTTGAAGGATTGGATATTGCCTTCGATTTCCGTGCCGGCCCCGCCCCACGAGCCGTCCGTGATCGTCATGTTCCCGATATTGGCGGTCGTGAATTCGCCCAGATGAGTGGGATCAAGAAGCAGCGTGCCGAGAAAGTCGCCGGTCTGGATGGTGAAATTTCCGACGCTTTGTGTGGTTTGCAGGATTCCCGTGTGATCCCACGAATGGATGACGACATTTCCCAGGCCGCCGCCGCCGACTCCACCCGCCGTTCCATCGCCGGTGACATCGATCAGGACATCATCGCCGAGAATGTTCCCAATCGTCAGGTCGGGATGATTGTTATAAGTATCGGGCGTGCCGGTTTTACCTGGGATACGATAGGGCAGGCCGTCGCCAAGCTTGATGATCGAGGCGCCATTGAGATCGCCGAGGACGATGGAATTGATCTTTCCACTGACGTGCAGCAATTGATCGCCCTGTCCGTCGCCGAGGGTGAAGGTAGGTCCGACATTGATGCTTCCGACATTCTGCAGCATATCCGTGGTCAGGATACTCACGATGGTGCTGGTGCCGGCGCCCAGATTTGTTTTCGTGAGGGAGATCTTGATTCCCGTCGAGAGAGCGGTTCCGAAGAGCTGGGCGACGTTGAGATCGCTTCCGTCTCCGAGTCCATCGACCAGTCCATATTGCACGGAACCCGGCCCCGTGACGGTGATCGTCACGATATCACTGTCGCCATCGCGGAAGCTGCGTGGATGCGCCGCATCGGCGGTGAAGGCCGGATTGAACTCAGCGATCAGGAGATCGTGCCCGCCGCTGCTCTTGAAACCGGCAGTTGTGACGGCTGTGTCGAGATTGATGCTGCCGAGCAAACCTCCGGTGAAAAAGGTATGGCCGGTCTGATCGACAAAGACTTTTCCTCCTTGCGTGGAATCGATCCCGCCGTTGCCGGCGGTAGGCGTGGTTGCGGCGATCTGGAACGCGTTTACGAAAGAAAGACCGAGCGTGTTTAGTTGTGAAACATAGATTCCACCACCAGCTGGCGCCGTCATTTTCGCCAGGCCGATCGCTGGATCAAAATCGACGGTATTTTCGAAATGACCGCCCACAAAGACCGTGCCGGTCGCGGCATTGATGGAGAGTGAGGTGGCATCATCCGCGCCCGTTCCGCCGAAGGCCACGGCATTGATATATTCGCCGCCGCTATCCACCTCGAGAACGAATGCGTCTCCCGGCGAACCGGCTGTGTTGTTCTGAATAAATCCGCTCTCGACGAGCGGCGTGCCCGACGGATCGAACGTACCGTGAAATTGACCGGCCACGATGATATGGTTCCCGTTGGCGGTGTCGATCGCAATGGCGTGGCCGGATTCTCCTCCTGTTGCCATGAAGCCAAGGGCCGATTTCGCGCTACCATCAGTGTCACTGAATTGCCCAATATAAGTCGAGGATATCAGCGGATTTCCATCGAGCTGTTGGCCGTTGCCGAAGTCCACCGCCCCGGTGTAGCCTCCAGTCGCGGCCACATCTCCGTTCGAAAAGAGGGCCAGGCCCAGAACATTGATTGTACTGCCGACGCCGCCCATCTGGTGGACCCACTGAAAAGCGCCCGTGGTATCAAGTGAGAGAATATAAGCGTCCGGCGAGCTGACGCCGTTGCTCGCAGTCAGCGCGGTGGTGCCTGCGCCGGGGTCGAAATCGACTGTGCTGGCGAAGGTGCCGCCGAGCACGACCTGGCCCGCGGACGGCTCCACGACCATGGACTGAACCAATTCGGTTTCCCCGGCGGCGCCGATGGATTCCGCCCACTGGTAAGTTCCCGAGGAGTTCAGCTTGGCGATGAAGATATCGCGATGATTCGCGCCAGTTGTGGTGTCGGAGTTCGGGAGAGTGAAAGTGCCGAGCGTGGCGGTCCCTTCGAATTCGCCGGAGAGATAGACATTCCCATTCGCGTCGAGCGCGAGATGAACATCGAGATTGGGCGAACCTGTGGCGCTGAGGGTCAGGTTCATGCCGACCTGATCTGCCCAGAGAAAATGCCCGGTGGAATCGTACTTGGCGACGAAGATATTCCCGTTCGGATCAGTGCTCGTGAGGTTATGAATCGCTGATCCGGGATCGAAATCAACCGTCCCGGAAAAGACGCCCGCCACATAGATATTTCCCGTCGAGTCGGTGACGATATCGTATCCAGCCTGGTCGCCGGTGCCGCCGATCTTGAAGCCGAGTGGAAGCCCGGGTTGCTGCACGATCTGGTCCACCTGCGGATCCGCGAGATAGTGAACGAGAAATCCTTTGGATCCGGAGGTGGTTAGTACGTCTTTCTCCGAGGGATTCAGGCTGACATCCAGGCTGTGGGCGAAATTACCGGCCAGATAAGTGACGTCCTGCGAGTCGACGGCGAAATCGATACCGCTGGGTGTGCTGCCGGGGCTGAGCAGAAGACCGTTGCCGGAAGGTGAAGTCGTGCCGGGCAAAGTGGACAGCGAGAGGAGATTCGCGAACCGGTCCTGAGACAACAGGGTGATGCTCTGGCTGGAGCCCGCTTCCGAGTGAGACAGCCCGATGTATATGCGTCCAAGGAAATCGCTCGTCAGGTAAACCGGGGTGACAGTTCCATTCGTGACCGAGGCGGCGAAGTGCTGCGATCCCTGATACGCGCCGCTGCCATCGAGCTTCAGGAGAAAGGCATCGGCAGATCCCTGTGCGGTGTACGCCACACCGGAGCCCGTGATCAGGATGGTAGAGCCGGTGAAATCGCCGGCAAGGTAGACGCTTCCGTGGCCATCGCCTACGACGTATGCGGGAGACGGCGCGCCACCGTTGATGACTTCATCCGCAAAGTTGAAAGAGCCGGAGTTGGAGAGCTGGGTAACGAGCAGGTCGCGGACATCTCCAGCCACCACATTGACGGGAGTGGGTTGCGTCGGAAACGTCACGCCGCCGGAGAATTGTGCGCCGAGCGTGACCGTGGAGGAATTGCCGTCCGCGGCGAGCGAGAGATTGCTGAACTGGGAGGTCAGCGAGCCGGCGGCAAGGGTGGGCGCGACGGCCCAGTTGAAGGATGGCCCGTCCGCAAAGTTGGTGATGAAGATGTTCTGCGTCTGCGCCGCCACATTCAGCGTCGAGCCGCCGATCGTCAGCGTGCCCGCGGATGAGCCGTTTGAGAAAATACCCGCGACATAAATGCCATTCATCCCATCCGTGGCGATGACCGGCGCGGTGATGCTCGTTGTTGCGTCGCCGATGGATTGCACCCATTGGACGTCTCCCAGCGCATCGATCTTGGCCAGAAAAAGGGAAGTGCCGGAACCTACCTGCGTTTGCGATGGAAAATTGCCGGTGTGAGGGATATCCTCCGCGATCATCAGAGCCCCGCCGCCTGCGGTGCCAAAGGTGGTAGCCAGATAGACATCGCCAGTCGGTGTTACCGCGATGGGCAGATCCGTCACGTTCCCGACACTTGGGGCGAGTGCGTCGACCCAGGCCAGTACGCCTGCGCCCGTGTACTTTGCGATGAATCCGTAAGTCTGCCCGGCAGGCGCGGTGAGATTCGAGGTTTGTGAGGAAGGATCGAAGTCCACCGTGCCATGAAAAACGCCGCTGACATAGACGTTGCCCGAGTTGTCGGTCTGCAGGTGCTGGACCGTTTCGTTTTGCGCGCTGCCGATGCCGAAAGCATAGGCAACGGAAGGGGCGATTCGGCTTTCCAGAGGTTCGATACAGGCGAACGGGGTGGTTCGCGCGGGAGTGGTAGCGCGGCGCATAAGGGCGGAATCAGTCGGATTTGTGGGTGGTCGCCATGGGCGATTCGCTGTCTTACTATATAACAGCCATGGCGGAAAGGCGGTGATAACTTACCTGCGCATAAGGCATAAGATGATATGGCATAAGGATTATTAAGCCTTGATTAAAAAGCCGCGGAAAAACGAAGATTGCTTTTGCCAACACCTCCTGAAACGATTCCTGCCGAAAGGTCCGTAAAAAATATGAAGTCCCTTTTTATTGCAGCCTGTGTCCTGGTTTCCTCGGCCAGTCTTTTCGCGGAAGCTCCGCAACCCGTGACCGATTTTCATAAAGCCCTCTCCGCGGCAGCCCAGCAGCAAAAGATGGGGTTCATTCTCATGGGCCGTCCGACGTGCGCAAATTGCAATGCCACCAAGGCCATGATCCGCGACGGCAAGATTCCGGTGACCGCAGCCGACTACGTGATGGCGGACCTGAACGTCGACGATCCCAAGACGGAAGGCGAATTCATGCGCAAGTACGGCAAGGAGAAGTTCGGCGAAACGCTGCCGTTCGTGGTCGTGATCGACTCGCACGGCAAGGCGCTTGCCAGCAGCGGCGGCATGAAGGGAGCGGATCAATGGACCACGCTCCTGACGGAAGCCAAGGCCAAGGCGGTGAAAACCACGAGTGCGGGTCCTGGAACCACCGGTGGTGCAGATCCGAACTGGCCGTTCAAGACGCCTGCGCGCCAGTAGTCGGTAGAGCGGATGTTGGGACCAATGAAACGAATGTGTTTCATTGTCCCATGTGAGTTGAAAATCCCGGGGCGGGCGTTCACGATACGGGCATGATCACGCGATCTTTTCTGCTCATCGTAGCGTCCGTGTTCGGATTGATCCTGCCCGGGTTTGGCGCAGCCCAGCCTGGTGACTCGTTCGTTTTCCAATCGTGGGCTGGTGACCCAAACAAACCGGAGAGTATGGCGTTTCAACTCAATCCCACGCAGGTGGCAGGGAGCCCGAAACCGCATACGGTTTTTCTCAAGCTGGGCGATTTGTTGCCGGGCACGAATTTCACACTCAAGAGTTTTGTCCACAAGGAACTGAAGGATCCTGCGTTGAGTGAGCCGCGAGACGTCTCGGAACTCACAGTGCAAAACAAAAAGACCAACGAGACGCTGACGCTCCATCTGGCACAGCAGAGGAATGTGATTGGGGTGGGAGAACTGAAGAATCCGGCTGCCACGACAGTTCTCACGGATGTCGAAGCGGCCCAGCACGTTGGAGAAAAAGCGACGGTGCGCGGCAAGGTCGTCGGCGTGGGAACCTCAAAGCAGGGAAACATCTACCTGAATTTTGGCAATGCGTTCCCGAAGCAGACCTTCAGCGTCGCGATCAAGGCGAAGGATGCCGGAAAGTTTGACGACACAAAACGGTTTGAAGGGAAAACGGTGTCGGTGACCGGCACGATCACTTTGTACAATGAGAAGCCCGAAATCCTCGTGGCTGAGCCGGGAGATCTCCAGATTCAGGAAGATTCCACGGCTCCAGCGCCTCCGGCAGCTTCTCCTAAGCCGTAGTGGCGGAGGAGCTTGCGTTGAAAACATGCACTTCGGGGCATGATCTTGTGAAATTTTTCACAAATCCGCTTGCGCCTTTCTGACTTCCCGCTACAGTGATCCTCGTTCTGGGGGGAACAGCAGCCCGTTGGTGATCATTCGATCCCGACGGGCTGCATTTTTTTTGCGGTAAAGCATTTCACTCCACCCGAACTGAGACTTCCGCGCTCTGGCCATCCGCTTTGGCGGAGATGCGCCAGTCACCCGGGGCCATTGACCAGAAGACGCGCCCGTTTGATTGGGCAGGAAGTTCGCGATCGTTGACGTACCAGCGAACGTCGCGGCCAATGCTGCCATTGCACTTTAGCTCCAGCATTTGCTGAGTCAGTGGTACGGCGGGATCGATCTCAAATGTTGCGTGATCCCGGGGTTCGCTGATGGCGAGTTGCTGATCCTGCGGATGAATGGCGCCCAGCGTATTGAAGGCACTCTGACACCAGGTGGCATATTCGGACGGAAGCAGGAGATGCGGCTTGCCATCTGGGCCAGATGCGAAAGAGGACGTGGAGTCCGTCGTGGGGGCTGTTCCCGCGAGAAACCATTCCGCGACCGTGACTGGACTATTGGCGGAAGGAAGGAGTCCGGTGAGGCTGCAAACCCGGGTTGTGACGAGTTTTTCGCTCGGGACGGTTGGAGCCACCGGTGCATCTGATTTCAGCAAATGACTGATCAGCACCGCCCATAAGGGGGTGGCGGCGCGAATCGCCAACGTTTCCCGCATGGGATGGCCATCGGGGTTTCCCACCCATACCGCAACGGTGTGATCGCGGGTAAAACCGACCGTCCAGGCATCGCGAAATCCGCTGCTTGTGCCGGTCTTTGCCGCGACGCGTGCTCCGACGTCCAGTGCGGAATGAACACCGAAACTGCGCGTGCGCGCGTTGTTGTCGCAAAGGATGTCGGTGATGATCGCGGTTGCTTCTGCGGAAGCGAGGCGTTCCCCGACGTGCCGAGGCGAGGGGATGAACTCGGGCGTTACCACGACCCCGCCGCGGGCAAGACCCGCGTAAGCGGCGGCCAGATCGAGCGGGCGCACCTCGGCATTCCCGAGGATGAAGCCCGCGCCGTAGTCGTCGAGGCTGCGCGGAAGACGGAAGCCCCAGCGTTGCAGTTCGAAGAAAGTATTTCGTGCGCCGACTTTGCTGAGCGCGACGACTGCGGGGACATTGAGCGAACAGGCCAGTGCTTCGCGAACGCGGACCGGGCCGAGATAGCGCCGGTTATAATCACGCGGATCATAGTCCGCGTAAGTCTCGCGAATCGCATCGGGCGTATCAGGCAGGATGGAAGCTGCCGTGAGCAAGCCGCGATCAATGGCCCGTAAATAGACGAACGGTTTCAGCGTTGAACCACAGCTATGAGTGGCGAGCGCGGAGTTAACTTGTGAACGGGCAAAATCCGGAGAACCGACGAGTGCGCGAACGGCGCCGGTCGAGTTCTCGAGAACCACCACCGCGGCCCCGGTGATGTCGTTGCGGTTGAGCGTGCGGAGATGGGACCGGACAAACTCCTCGGCGGTGTTTTGCAGATCGAGATCCAGTGTGGTGCGGACCGTTCCCGTAAGCGCCGGCTTTTGCCGGAGGAGTGCCTGGATGAAATGCGGCGCCTGTCGATCAGACACGAAATGTCCGACCGTCGGCGGAGCCGCGTTCATGCCTGCAGCTTGCTCTTCGTTGAGGACCCCCGACTCACGGAGCGCCGCAACCGAGCGGCGATATTTAGCTTCCGCTGCGCTGGGATGGCGCCATGGCGAAAACCGGGTGGGCGCTTGAGGCAATCCCGCGAGATAGGTTGCTTCGGTTAAGGTTAGGTCCCTGGCTGGCTTGCCAAAGTACCAGCGCGCCGCCGCTTCCGGGCCTGCCAGCCGATGCCCATACTGGCAGCGGTTGAGATACTCCGTGAGAATGCGTTGCTTGCTCCAGCGATGCTCCAGTTTCCACGCGGCGAGCATTTCGTAGAGCTTGGCTTTCCAGCTTCGGTGCAGGCGGCCATCCGCGAGTTTGATGAGCTGCTGAGTGATGGTGGAGCCACCGCGGACGATGCGCACGGCCCGCACGTCGCGCCAGATCGAGCCAAAGGCCGATCGCCAGTCGATTCCGCGATGTTCGTAAAATCGGTGATCTTCAAGCGCTACGGTAATTTTCGGCAGCCACGAACCCATGGCATCGAGAGTGACGGGCCGTTGCACGCGAGCGGTGGCGGAAGGAAGCTCCGCAAACTCGCGGTCGTGGATGTCGAGGAGGGTAAGTGTGGAAGGTGTGGGGCTGCTGAGGGAGGTGGGGAGGGGGATAAGGTAGTAAGTGGTGGTCGCGGAGAGGGCGAGGAGGAGGGCGGAGAGGGCGAGGGGGCGGAGGCGGGAGATGAGCTCGCGGAGGCAAGGGCGGGGGCTCATAGCGGGAAGGGGAAACACCCAACTCCCAACGCTAAACTCCCAACGTTCAAAGTATCGTGGCTCCGAGCGCAGCGTGAGGGCGGCGCAATTTTGGTTTGTCGAATGCAGCGGGGCGTGGATTTTCCGAAACGCGCTCCCGTTGAACGTTGGGAGTTTAGCGTTGGGAGTTGGGTGTTTGAAATCGCCGAGTCACCGAAAGGCGTTTGAGTTGCCTGAGTTGCCCGGCGTTTCGCAACCTCTCGACTTACTCGCTTACCACACATGACGCAGACGCGGACAGGCCCGAGAACCGGCTGTCGTACATCGGCACGACCTGGGTCGCCGGCCAGTGATAGGTGCCCGCACTCGTAGCGCGGGCCAGCACGGAGTACACTGCAGTGCCAGGATCAACACGATCGAAGTACAGGCAGGTCTCGTGATCGCGCAACTCGGAGTGCGAGAGTTCCAACTCGCGGCCTCCGGGTTGCGCGGGCAATTGATAAGTCTTGGCAATGAGCGGCAGATTCGGGTTCACCGTTTCCAACCCAGCCGGCAGGAGATCTTCCAGTGCCACATAGTTTTGCACGTCGCGGCTGAGCAACCTGTAAGTCACCAGCAACTGGTCCCCGAGCTTGAATGGCGCTTCGGCGGTCCCGAGACGTTTTTCATCGGTCAGATCGAGTACGACGCGTTCGATCCGCAATCCACGGTCGGAGCGATCGGTGTCCGGATTTTGCGTGCGATACTCGGCGGAAACCAGGCAAGTCAGCGGGGTCGTTGCGGGCAGGCCGTTAATCGCGAAGGAATTCAGCATGGCCAGATCGTTCTTTGTCCACGCCATGCCGGTGTGATTCTTCGAAACAAGCCCGGGCGCCGGTGCGAGGGAGTCCGGCTTGAGCGGAATCGATTCACGCGCATCGTGCATGGCCTTGAAGGCGAGGAGGAGCCAGAGATTCTCCTGAGTCGAAAGTGCGGCGGAAGAATCCAGCAGCTTGAGCAGGCGATCGTTCCGCTGCTTCAGTTGCGAACTTTTCGGATCGCACTCAGCAAATGCGAGGGTGATCAGCGCTTCGGCGCGTGTCGTGGAGCCGAAGGTCGTGGGATTGAACGCCCGTTCCGTGATCGGCTTGGAGATTTCGCGAAGCAACTGTGCCTCATCCTTCGGATATGCCTTCAGCCGGTGCATGGCGATGGCGAGCAGCGCACGGCCTTCGTCATTGAGGCGGTCCCGTTTTAGATAGAGATCTTCCGCGACATTGGCATTCCCGGCCGGTGCATCGGGACCCGCAGACACCATGAGCGCGAGACACCGGGTGAGGGCATCCGTGTGAATGCTCGTGCTGTTTCCCTCGACGATCTTCTGCAGCGCGCCATCCAGTTCATCCGCGAGCTTCCCGGGTACTTCGATTCCAGCCTTCGTTGCTTCGCGTATGGCCCAGGACGCGAGGACGGTGACAAACGAGTTAGGTGCTTCCGATCCCGGCCAGTAGGGGAGCATGCCATCCGTCAGCAGCGAATTCTCATAGTGTTTCAGCCCATCGGCGATGGTCGCGCGATAGTTGGCATCCCGCGCTTCAAAGTCGGGAAGATTGCTCAGCAGATCCGCCATCATTGCGTAAGCCAGGATGCGCGAAGAGATCTGTTCAAAGCAGCCATGCGGATACTCGAGGATGGTCGGCAATCCATTCAATTTCGGCAGCCAGGGTGAAGTCGAGAGCGTGACGTCGTAAGCGCCGCGTCCGCCCTGCCAGAGTTTCGGGGCGATTTCCGCCGGTTTGAAGGTCGCGCCGTGGATGGTCGTCGCGACGGTTTCGTGGCGCAGGATGGTCGGAGGCTGCACGGAGAGTGATGTCTCCACGATGTCGGACTCGCCGATGTCCGACGTAGCCTCGAAGCGCACTTTGATTCCCGAGGAATCTTCCCGCACCTTTGCCGGGAAAGTGAAAATGGCGGGGATATCCTGGGGAGCATCGGCGGTGGCCGGCTGCGGGTTTTCGAGATCGAGTCCTTCCGTAATGCAGCGAACGGTGATTTTTGCCGACTTCGCCGCCTTTTGCCGGGCCACGGCGCGCAGCATCACTTCGTCACCCACCCGGACAAATCGCGGCAGGGCGGGTTCACAAAGAAGCGGCTTGGAGACCGTGAATGTCGCATCACCCCCACCGAATTGGCCGGCATCGGTCTGGCCGATGGCGATGACGCGATAACTCGTGAGGTTATCCGGCGCCGTGAAGTCGAAAGAGATCTTACCTTTGACGTCCGTGGTGAGATTGCTCTGCCAGTAAGCGAGCGTTTTGAATTCCTTGCGGACGAATTGAATATTGCCCGCCTGCTCGCCGCCATCGCCGATGATATAGCCTTTCTCTTGAAGGCTGCGCCGATCGATCTTTTCGAGGAAGTGAGTAAGCGCTGCATAAGTCGAAACGCCATGGTCACGGTCCGGATAAAAAGCGGTCTTGCAATCCGGCATCTCCCAGCCGCCGAGCTTCAGCACTGCGTCATCCACGGCAAAAACGAGGAAGTCCGCGCCCGAGACAGGCTTGCCTTCACTGGTCACGGTGAACTCTCCGTGGACCGGTGCTCCGGGTTTCACGCTTGGCGCTGCGAGGGACGGCGTAACGGCCAATTCCTGATCAGGACGGTCCACTTCGAGCTGCACTTCGCCGAGCCGTTCACGCGGAAGCTGTGTCTTCCCGCCGGGCTGGATGAGATAGACGGTCACGGTGGCATTTGGTGCGTACTCTTTTTTGATCGGCAGATCGATGCGGCCTGCATTCCCAGCCATCGGAACGAGCAGAGTATCGAGGATCTCACCCGCTTCCACGGAGACCCAGGCGATGCCGCCGAAAGGAGCCTGCACGGAAAGCGGCGCGACTTCGCCAGGCTTGTAAGCATGCGCGGGTTCCGGCAGCGAGACGCCGATTTCCGTATCATTTTCCACGGGTAACTCGGCCTGCTCTTCGCCGGAAACGGTCGTCGTCGTGCTGACCGGAACGTCACCCGGGCCGGTCACCACCGCGACATATTGCCCGGTCTTTTCCACCTTGAAATCCAGCTTTGCCGGTGTGGCCACCATGCGTGAAGTGACTTTCTCGAACTCACTCGTATTGCGATAGCGAACGACGAATGGCGCGATCTTTTCGCGGACCGTTTTGGTTGCGACATGGAACAGCTCCACATTCACGGTGGCGCCTTTGACCGGCTTGTCATTGAGATCGATCGCCTCGCACTCGATTTCCACCGTGCGATCGAAACCGGTTTTGGTGCGAGCGCGCACGCCGGCCCAGGCTTTCGCGGCCTGGACGCGGCATTCGGTCCCGCCGGTCAGCGTCTGGGCTTCAGCGGAAGTGACATCCACGGTCCACTGTACAGTGCAGCGTCCGCGCTTCCGGCCGTCGTTGAACGGTGGTTCGCAGCGCAAATGAACGGTGCCATTTTCATCCAGCTCAGCGTCGCCTTCCGCTTCCTTCTCCTCATCGTTTTCCAGGCGATTTTGCGAATACGCATCGCTGTGCACGAAGCCGTCATCGCGGTCTTCCACGAAAGAAACCGCCGACCAAAGCGCTTTCCAGTGGACTTTGGCACTGGCGTTCGGTGCTCCGTGGAAATAAGCGGAAGAGACATCGACCTCCGAGGCCGGCCCTGGCGTTTCATCACCGTCGACCACGACGGAGAAGAGCGGAACGCGGTATTCCTCCACGCGGATTTCGGTTGAGGCACTGGTGAGATCGCCGGCGACACATTGGAGGTTGTAAGCGCCCGTGGTTTGCGTGGAGGGGATCACCCATTCGGCGTCCCATGTCCCGTGGCTGGAAAGGCTCACTTTTCCTCCGGTGACAGGATCGCCACCGTCGGTCTTCACTTTCCATTCGGCTTCCTTGAATTTCGGCACCGCGAGTTGGCCATTGCTTTCCAAACGGATCATGCCGTGCAGCTTCACCGTCTGGCCTGGCCGGTAAAGATTGCGATCAGTGATGATGAGTGAGCGGAGATTGGTGGAAGACTCCTGCCGATGATATTCCGCCGAAGAGAGGGTGGTGCCGTTGATATACTGAATCGCGGGGCCGGTCGGCGTATCGGCCACAAAGAGCTCCGCGTTTGGGGATTTCTGGGCAAAGAATTTGTCGGTCGGGAAGACGACGATGCCGCGGGCATCGGTGACGCCGCGCGCCAGTTCGAGGTTGGACTGGGTAAGAACCCGCACGGGAAGATTCGGCGCGCCGAGACCGTCGCTCATCTTTGCCACGCGCAAGGTGATTTGATCGTCCGTGCGCTTTTGCGTGAGCATATACTCACTGAAACAAACGAGTGCCCGATTGCCATGTTTGTCGCCGTCCGTATCAGCCGCCGTCGCTTCGAGCAGATAGGCTCCGTTCAGCGGTTGCGGCGGTTTCCAGCTAATTTCACGCAGCACCTCTTCCACGCCATTGTTCGCTTCGAATTGGCCTTGGGTCACGACCTTTAGCGGAAGTGGCGTCTCGCCAGTCTTGTAACCTTTCAGCCGCTCGGAGACAGCCGGAAGCTGATCCATGGGCACTTCGCTAAGTGTCCAGGAAAGCGGGCCGGTATTGACTTGCAGGAACGAGAACCTCAGCCCGGTGATCGAGCGCTGATAGACGTCCACATTGGGAAAGATGATATCGGCGTCCTTCGGATGAAAGGTCGCCCCCCATTTGGAAGGCTGGCGCAGGCCAAAGCCTCGAATGCCTTTTACCGCCGGGGAGATCACCACGGTGTAGTGCTGCCTGGTATCGAACTCTCCTTCCGCAATCACCTCATCTTCATCCGCGTGCAGCTTCAGTCCCGTCACCGATGGCGTAATGGCGACTGAATCCGGTGCCACGCTTTCCGGATCGATGTGCTCGCTGAATTTCATCCGGATCATCGGCTTCTCCAGCGGGTTATTGAAAGCACCGACCCAACTTACTTCGATCGGCGACGTGACCCCGGCGGAGAACACGTGCATGTAGGCGAGCTGGGTGTGCGAATAAGTATCGCGCAAGCCATTGACGACGATGTCGTAAGTGTGGCCCATGGGCAGCGGTTTGCGCGGCACCACCGTGAAGTCCGTCTCCTGGATGACGGATTGGTCGTTATCGATGAGAATCTCGGAAGGGAGGCGTTCGTGAGAATCGCGGTCCTGAAAATAGACGGCTTCCGCGGCATCGAGCAGCGAAACGGGATAGTTGGCGTGCAGCGCGAAATGCGGGCGGACGGAAAGCGATTCGCGATTTTCGTCGTCGCTCGTGACTTGAAACGGATCGCTATCGAACTCCCACTTTTGCGCAGGAATGGAGCGGCCATCCGCATCCTTCAAACCCGATGCGAGGGAGACCCGATAGTGAGTGCTCGGGACGAGTGGTCCGGTGACGGTGAATTCTCCGTCACTTACGCTCTTCCACAGGAAGGTTCCTTCGAGGTTAGGTTGGATAACAACGGGGGACGCCGCTTTGCCGGCGCTGACGGCGCCCGCTGGAACCATGGCTCCGGGAAAGCTGACGCTGAAGACCGTATCTTTCTCGATCTTGCCTTCGGCGGGATCGAGTACCACGTCGGTATGTTCCTCGGCGCGCAGGAGTGGAGCGGCCAGGAGCAGGAACATCCCGCATACCGGAAGAAGCTGCTGGAGAATGCGGTGGGTCTTCATTTGGACTGCTTTTGTTTCAAGAGAGCGGCGTCGGCATCGGCCTCAGCGGTTTTACCCAGTTCGCGATAACTCTTCTCGCGCAGGGCGATGGCATCCCGGTCGCCGGGCTGAAGTTCCAGGGTCTTGCTCAGGGCCTGGGTGGCCTGGGCGAAGTTATGATGTTTGTTTTCGATCTGGCCGATGAGGAACCAGGCGAGGGCATTCTTCGGATTGATCTCCGTGGCACGCTTCGCCTCCGGCAATGCCTGCCAATCCTTGCCGGTCGATACCATTTCCTCAGCTCGTGCCGCGAGCGCGGCGTCGCAATTTGCATCCAGCTTCAGCGCATCGTCGGTGTCTTTGATCGAGAGATCGTACTGTCCCGCGATATTCAGATGATGGGCGCGTTTCCCGAGCAGCGCGGCTTGTGGGCCATTGGCCTGGAGTTCGGAGTCCACTCGTGCCAGTGCCCGCAGCACGGCCGGCTTCTTGTAGCCTTCCTCCGTGACATCGATATCCGAGTTATCGATTTCATCATTGCGCTGCAGCGTGACCAGCGCGGCGGCGCGGAGCAACATGGCGCCGCGTGATTCCTTCCAAAGTTGCAGGGCATCCTCCGATTCCTTCAGCGCGATTTCCGGCCATCCGAGATCGAAGAAAAAGATGGCGTGTTCCAGGAGCGGTGCGACGTCCTTTGGCGCAGCCGCGATGGCGCCTTCCAGTTTCTTGATTTCTATCTGGCTTCGTTCGGCGCGTTCGATGCGCGGGAGATTTTTCGCCACGCTATCGTCCGTCGCATCGAGCTTGTTTGCCTTACTGATATTGGCGCTCGCCAGCTTCCAGTTTTGCAGCACGGCGTAAGTCACGGCGAGGGAGGAAAGCGAATCTGGTGTGGGCTGGATTTTGATCCGTTGTTCCAGGACCTTTGCCGCATCGGCCCAGGCGTTGAGGCGTTGCAGCAGGTCCGCGAGTTTGTCTCGCGTTTCCGCATCTTTGGGAGCGGCGCGAATGCAGGTGTTCCACGCTTCCACGGCGGCGGCTTTGTGACCCTGCGCGAGCGCGACGTCGCCACGCAAAGAATCCATGGCGGGAATCTTCTGCCCCGTGGCCTTGAGCCAATCGTCGAGCGTCTCGGCGCAGCGTGTCCAATCTTCCGCCGTGGCAAAGGCGCGTGCTCTCTTTTCCCAAAGGCCCGCATCCTTGGGAGTATTGACCAGCATGTGCCGGGCGATTTCAGCAACCGAGGGCCAGGCTTCCGCTTCTTCCGCGGCTTTGAGCTGGATTTGCAGGCTCGGCGGTCCGGAGGCGGCTTTGCCCGTCGCGAAATCGCGCAGGAATTTAATCCGGTCCGCAGCCTGGTCGCCAAGCTGGCGCCAGTGCTCACCGTCGACGGGTTCGCGGCTGCCGGCATCGATGTCCGGCGTGTACACGGAATGAATCCACTCCCGCTGCAGATCCTTCAATTCGGCGGCGCGATTCGGCGGCAGTTTGCCGCGTACTTCTCCGTACACACGGTTCAGCTCGGCATCGAGCTTTTCGGAGCGCGCCTTTTGTTCCGTGGCCAGATCTTCGGCGGTGATAAGTTGGTAAGTGCCGTTGATGGCTTCCGCCGCGCCGCCATTATCGAGTGTGCCGTTCGCCTGCACCTCGGCTTCTCCGGGATGGAAGATGATCTTTAAAGCGGGAGTGACGCCCGCGCCCGTGCCGGCTTCTTCCTTCCCACCAGTTACGGGGAGCGCAATGACCAGCCGCTCTGCCGGAAGCGAGCCCTCGCGTTTGGTGAAGGTGAGGTAGGCATCGTCCGCCGAGATTCGATTAACTTCGAGTTCGATGCCCTCCTTGTGGTAGTAATCCTGCGCGTTTGCCCAGGAGACGAAACCGAACAGGCCCGCGATGGCAATGATGCGGGCGAGGGAAAACGGAATGCGGGATCGCTCGGAGACGCGATGACTTTGAACGCACGGCTCAGCGGATAGGGAAAGCATAAGAAACCGAAACGGAATTCGCGCGGAAAGTTACGATTTGGCTGTGGAAATGGCGAGACCGCTTTTGGACGTATGGTCCCACAGGAAGATTCTTGGGAAAAACGGGCGTCGTGTGACAGGCGCGGCGAAATTTGGAGGCGGGAGGCGAGTAAGTGAGAAAGGAGGGGAAAACGCTCAACCTGGAAACGGACTTTGAAGTCGCAAATGCCCATGGTGGAAGCGGCGTCCCGTTGCTTGTGTGCGTGGAGTGCAAAGGGGACGCTGGGCTCCGCCCCTGGAAAACACCCAACTCCCAACGCTAAACTCCCAACCTTCAATGAATATCTCTGAAACTCGACGCGGTTCTTGAAGGGGGCGGTCCTTCAAAAAGGGCATGGAGTTCGAATCGTTAAAAGTTGGGCGTTTCCACGTTTCCTTTCCTAGGCGTGGAAACGTGGAAACGGAGGCCATTTTGGAATCGAAAATGGAAACGGCGTGCATTTCCAGAGGGAACACCGAGGGAAAAATGGAAACGCTCGGGAAAGGGATGAAAATAAAGTGGAAACGAGCACAGGCATTTTCCGTTTCCCTGAAGGCCCCGCACTCATGCCTCGTCCGCTCGGCCAAAGCGCGCCGGATTTCAGCGCACGCCCATTTAGTGTTGGGAGTTGGGAGTTGGGTGTTTATCCCGAGTGGGAGTTGGCACGGAGGATTGAGATTAAGATTAAGATTAAGATTAAGCGCCTGCCCTCGGAACCTGCATCTCACACCACCCACGTCATATCACGCGCTTCGCTGTGACGCCTAAACACGCTTGCCACTTTTTTTATTGACGAACCCCGGGCCGGCTGAACCACGACGCCCGTGAACACGAAATCATTCACCAGCGTCCACGCCGTCCAGCCAGTGGCGGCCCATACTTACCATCATTCACGATCTTCCCCGTGCGCCCAAGCTCCGCAGACTCCTCCAGAGTGGCTTCGTCTACCCGAGGCGATCCGGCTTAGCGGGATTTGCCGCAGTTCGCTCTATAGCCTCTTCACGAGTGGCGAAATCCACAGCGTATGTCTCCGCCGGCCTGGCGCAAAGCGCGGTATCCGGCTCGTCCAGCATGCGAGTCTCATGAGCTACATCGAGCGACACGCAGCCACCACCGTCACCACCGTCGTGCCACAAAATGAGAAAGGAGGAGCCATCTAATGTCTCGCCGCGAATCATGGCGTCTGCCGCATCCAGTCGCGACGGCGGCCCGCGCCGCTGCACATCCTCCTAAGTCACGCCGCGCCGCTCGCAATGGAGATCTGCCGCGCTTCGTGCGCGATCTTCTCGCTTCCGCGCCGCCAGCCGGCCAGGGCGTGAATCTGTGGCTCTACCGTACCGCTTGCGTGCTTCATCCATTTCGCGAACGCCACGAAATCCGCGACCTGCTGCGCGCGGGGACGGCTGGTTGCGGCCGCGACGTTTCCGAAACGGAAATCACACGCGCCGTGGAACGCTCCGCTGCGCATGCCTGGCAGCCCGGATCGGGAAATCGCGTGCGCCCGGCGCATCACGCCGCCACGTTGCAGGCCCGTTACGCGTGGCCTTCCTTGAATGAAGAATGCCGCCGCCAGCTCGTGGACACGACCGGCGACGGCCTTGTGGATCTCTGGGAACACTCGCCCGTCCGTTGGGAAGATTGCGAGCCGCGCAGCGAGGAAATCATCGACGCCTTTTTCCAGGGCAATCCACTCCTTTGCGCGGCTGCGAGTAACTCCTCGTTCGCCACGCGTTCGCGCGAGGAATGGCGCGGCCAGCTCGCCGCGCTCTCGCTGATCGTTCCTTCGCCCATGACTGCGCCGACCGGGCGCACCCAGGATGGCCGCGAAAGCGCGCACACCCTGGCCAATACAGGCCCGCGGCGCTTTCTCATCATCGAGTTCGACAGCGGGCCGCCCGATGAACACGCTGCGCTCCATCTCCACCTTGCGCAGGGCGCGCCGCTCGCCCTCGTCGTCCACAGTGGCGGCAAGAGCCTGCATGGCTGGTATTACTGCGCCGGAAAGGCCGATGAACAGATGCGCGACTTCATGCGCTACGCCGTCGCCCTTGGAGCCGATCGCGCCACGTGGACGCGCTCGCAATTCGTCCGCCTGCCCGATGGCCTCCGCCAAAATGGCGCGCGCCAGTGTGTCTATTACTTCAACCCGGAGGTGATCCGATGAGAACCCTCGCCACCGAATGGAAACCCCTGGAGACCTTCTCCACCGGACCCAATCACTATCTGCCAGATGTGGCCGATATAACTAATGCCACCACGCCTGGCGCATCCGGCGAATCTCCGGGCGAACCCGCCACGCAGGAGGAAAGTGCGCCGGACGAGCCTGCACCCGATTCCACCGAAGCGCAGGCCGCCGAGCTCAGGCATACCTTTGCCTCCTCTCTCCTCACCACGCCGGAACTGGTGGATCTGCAGATCCCGCCGCGTCCGCGTCTTCTGGGGAATTTTTTCCATGAAGGTGACCTTGGCTTCATCTACGCCCCACGCGGCGGCGGCAAGACGTGGATGGCGATGATGATGGCTGCGGCGCGCGCCAAAAACGAAGCGCTCGGCGAATGGTCTGCCGGCGATCGTCCGAGTCGCGTGCTGTATGTCGATGGTGAGATGCACGGCGCCGATACCCAGTCCCGTTGCCGCGCTCTCGGCCTGCGTGCGGACGAACTCATCTGGCTCCATGGTGATCTGCTGTTCGAGAAATCGGAAGCGTCCCTCAATCTCGGCCTCGCCGCACAACAGCTCGCGATTACGACTCTCTGCATGGATTTCAAGATCCGGGAGCTCTATCTCGACAATCTCTCCTGTCTCATCCGTGGCTTGAAAGAGAATGATAGCGATGACTGGCGCGAACTCCTCCTGCCCTGGCTGCTCGATCTGCGGCGGCGCAAGATCACCGTCGTCGTCGTGCATCACGCCGGGCGCAATGGTCTCATGCGCGGCACTTCGCAGCGCGAAGATCAGGCGAACTGGATCCTCAAGCTCGACCCGATGAATGAGGAAGACCGTGAAGGGGCGGACTTTGTCTCGCGCTTCGAGAAACTACGGGCCCACGGGAGCGGATGTTATCCGCTGCGCTGGACACTTGTCACCCAGCCTGATGGTACCTTCGAACGCCGTTGCGTGCGTTTCTCCGAGCACGATGAAATGCTCAAGCACATCAGGGAAGGCGTGGGCAAAGCGAGCGAACTCGCCGAACTCGCGGGCGTGGCCAAAGGCACCATCTCCAAGTGGGCCAAACGGCTCCAGGCCGGCGGCTTCATCACCATCGAACGCGGAGTGTACAAGGTGGTGTGATCGGATTCCCCGGCGCGTTTCCACGTTTCCCGCGCTAGGGATGGAAACGTGGAAACGAAGGCGCGATGGGAGGCGAAATGGGAACGATTCGGGAAACGGCCCCGATTTCCCAGGGAAAAGAGCCCCTTTATGGAAACAGTACGGAAACGAGTGGAAACGAAGATGGGTACCTTTCGTTTCCATGGAAACGGCGGGCGAACCGGCTTTGCCGCGACACCGTGCAATCGTGTTTGTCTGACTCACCGCCGCTTGTCATCCTTAGGAAATGACTCCCCCAATCAAGGCCGCCCTCGTCTCCCTCACCTCCCTCGTAGTCCTCTCGACATTCGCCGCCGCGGGCGACGCGTTTTCCATCACGCGGGATTCCGAGAAAATGGCCTATCGCATCCTCTACGCAGTGGCGCCGGAGATGCGCCATGAACGCCTGGCTTTGGTGAACGACATCGGGTGCGAAGGACAGGGAACTTCGCACTGCGTGTTCCAAGCCGATTTCCGCTACCTTGCCGATCCCGAAGCCCGCACCCGGCTGCTCGCCTTGCGCATGACTGTCCCCTCCGATGGAAGCGCGAAAAAGGTTTCGTTAGCGTTCTGCCACGCCCGCCATTACTTCCAGCCATTCAAACAGGGCGGCGGCCAAGACCGGTGGGCGATCATCGATCGAGTCCCGCTGGCCCTCCATTCCACGCCGGTTGCAGAGAAAATGTCTCACCCCTGGTGAGACAATCGCCCTGAGCCGGGCTTCGTCATCATTGGAATGCAGCACTTGGCCGATGCTTTGTCCGCGCCGTTTCCATTTTTCCACGTCCTAGATGGAACCGTGAAAACGAACGCGCAGGACAGCCTCCTCGCCTACTGCACCAACTTACTTAACCCCCGCTGAAACTTCGAAGCGCCGTGGTCTTGCTTGTTGTGATTGGGGATGGGCGGTGGGGTTTCGGGCGGGAGGGGTTTGTAGCCGAGATTGACGGCGTCGGCGAGCATCACGGCGACGGTGGCTGGGGGAGCGGATGCGTCGGTCGCGGGGCTGGGTGTGAAGGTGTGTTCGCCGGGGGCGAGGGCTTGAGGGGCGGTGTAGGGCGTACCGTCGAGGGTGCCGGATTTCAGGGGTTTGCCAGTGGTGGCGTCGATGACGGCGTAGGTTTCCGGGACGCGGATGGTGAACTTCTCCGGCTGACCGGGTGTGGTGGCGGGGGTGAGGCGTTTGCCGAGGATGCGGACGGTGCCGGTGTTGAGATAGTTCTCGAAGAGGAATGCTTTGACGTTATCGGGAATGTCGCGGCTGCGGATGTCGCCGATGGCCACGCGCGTGCCGGTGGCGATGGCGCGGTCGATGGTGTCGTCGTTGATCAGCCCGGTGCGGATCGCGGTGCGGACGATGGGTTCGAGCACGTAGAAAAAGGTGCGCGGGCGGAAGACGGTTTCGCCTTTTTTATCGATGACGGTCTGGTTCGGGCCGGTCAGGGCGAGCACCGCTCTCACGAGTTGGAGATCGCCTTTCGTGTGGTCCCGGCCGAGGCGGCCGACCGAATAGCATTCGTGGGCCTCAAAAACGGCAAGCAGACAGGGAAAGAGCAGAGTGGCGCTGAGCGAGGCGTGAGCGGGGAACCAGCCGGCGATGCGATTTCCCAGGCGCAGGAGGGGTTCGCTGAGGCAGAGGATGAGCAGGGGAAAGAAGGGGAGATAGTGCTCGCGCTCGAGCAGCGGCCAGAGGGTAAACAGAGCGACGATGTAGATCGAAGCGATGAGGAAGATGAAAGCGCGGCTGCCGCGATTTGCCGCCTTGCTCTTGAAGAAATACAGGGCCGAGAGCGCGAGGAGTATGGCGCAGATGGGCAGGAACCAACCCTGGGCGCCGGTCGCGGAACTACGCATGATGAGATTGTGCTTCCAGACGCAGTAGAACATCGAAGCCCAGGCTCCCCGGGCGGCGAAGTAGCCGACGACAAGGCCGGGGACGATGACGAAGCCGCCGAGGCCCGCGAGGAGATTCAGGCCGCCCTGGCGGAGGTCGAGGCGATGGCGGACGCAGAGCTGAAAAATGGCGACGGCGACCGCGGCTCCCGCGACACAGGAGAGGAGGAGCATCGTTTTCATCGAGGCCGCGAGCGTGGCGCCGAAGAGCAGGCCGGAGAGGAACGAACGCCGGGCATTCAGTTTTCCACCGATAAGCACGGCGATGGAGAGCAGCCAGAACATGGTCCAGAGGTCGTCCGTGCGGAATTCGGCGGAACAGAGGAAAAAGCCGGGCATGAACCCGGTGAAGACGGCGGCCCAACGGCCCACACGCGGGGAGAAGAGGGAGGCGCCGATGCGGTAGGTGGCCCAAAGGGAGACGGCGAAAAAGGGGATCATCGCCGCACGGAGCCAGAGGATGGTGTGCACCCGCTCCGGAAAGAGCTTCATGTAGGGCGCCATGAGCATCTGGAAGAGCGGCGTGTGGTTATCGAAAATGTCGCGATACTGGAGCAGCCCGCGCGTCCAGCCCCAGACGACGTGCATGTGCTGCGTTTCGTCGGAATCGATCCGGTAATGCCATGCGGCGGCGATGCGCATGACGAACATGAGGAGGAAAAGGACGAAGAGCGCGAGATGCTCGTAGGGCGAGGTGCTCGCGGGCGGACGTTGCGCTGCCCGCGCAGCGCGAAGAGCGGCGGCGGCGGGGGAATCAGCCGCAGCGGAAGTGGAGAGGGAGACCTTGCTGAAAGAGAACACGGATGAACGCAAGTAAGGATGCGGTTTTGGTGCAGCGGAGCCGGCGCCCGGCTTCGCGGCCATTTCAGGGCGAATGGCTGGCTTTAGTATCGAAAAACTAAATTCTACCCATCATCCTGATCTTCGTTCCCATCATCTTTGATGAAGACAAAGATGATGAGGAAGAGGCATCAGGTTCAGGAGGCCGGGACAATGCGAGGGGGTATCGGGTGTCGCAAGGAGTTTCAGGGCCCCGGGAAAGAAAGCGCCCCGCAGCGACTGGCCACGGGGCGCTTCGTCTGACGTTCGGTGTAAGCGTTTGGCTTACAGTAAATTACCGGGACTGGCGATCGTACTGATTCACGACACCGTAGTCAGCAGGAGCCGTGGAGGTCTGCTGGACATGGTGATGGTGCACCGGCTGATCGTGAACGACTTCCACTTCGTGGGTGGTGGTCGTACAGGCCGCGAGTCCGGCGGCGACGGTGCCGAGGACGAGGAAACGGAAGGCGGATTGGGTGATACGCATTGGATTGGATCTGGTTGGTTGGTCTTAGGTTTGGGTTGAGGACTGAAACTGGTGGCCTACTGAGGCGAGCTCTGGGCGCGGAAGCTTTCCGGGGCGCCGGGTTCCCCAAGGTGCGTGGGCCGGCCGACGACGGCGGAAGGGGCTTCCTCGTGAGTGGTATAAACGTGCCGGGTGGTGTCGTGATAGACGTATTCGTCGTGTTGGCAGCCAGTCATGGAGAGGGCTCCGGTGGCGCCGAGCAGGAAGAGTGCAATCGTTTTCATGGCGTTGGGTTCGCGATGGAGGGATGCGGTTACTTGCTGCCCACGGCTTCCGTGCCGGAAGGACGAGGAGCATCGGCGTTGAGCTTCTGCGTGCCGCCGGCAGTGGTCGAGATGGTGCCTTCGTACGGAGTATTCACCGTGCCACGGCGGCCGACGAGTGCGCACCAGCCGCAACGATCGGTGACGCGGGCGAAGTGCACGACGACGTTCACTGTGCCATTGTAGTCCGAGCGCCAGCGGACACCGGCGAGGCCATTGCGCACACGGCGGGTGTCTTTCACGATGGTGTTGCCGGTTTCTTCGGCTTCCACCCAGACTTCGACTTCTTCGGCGTAGTGATCGCCGGCGAGAACGAATACGTAGTCAAGGCCGCGATTCACCGGCACCTCGAATTCATAGGTCACGCCGAAGCCGCCGTGGCCTTCCTTGGAAGGGGTCATGTAGTAGCCCATGCCGCTGTATTTCATCGCCATCTGGTAGGCGCGATCGGACGCTTCCGCGACATCGGCGCGGGCGTGCGGGGCAAAGGCAGCGAGGAGGCCGCTCGTGGCGAGGGCCAGGATCATGCTCCGGGAAGCATTGAGGAGTGATTTCATTTCGGTGGTAGGTATTGGGTGTGTTGCTGGTTGGTTCTACGGACCGGCGCCGGTGGAAGCCGGCGGCCGACAATTGTTCATTGGGAAGTGAGCGGGAGATGTGACAAAGTTTTCAGAATTTTTTTGAGGAGGAGGGGCCGGAGGAGAGGGGGGAGGGGGGAGGGGGGAGGGGGTTTGATGCGTGCCGTGAGAGAAGAGAGAAGGTTTTTTGCTTATCCGGGAGAAAGCGGGCAATGGATGCGGCGATTGCCTGCAGAGGAGTCAGTCTTTGGGCGTAGGGGGAGTTGGGAGTGAATCAAATTGGCCTCACGATCTCGGCGCCCGGGGCCTCGGCGCGCTGCGCCACTCGTCGCGCAATTGGAAATTGCTTTCGAGAGATGCTCTAAGCTTCCCGATCGCTCCCCCGTGTTCCATCAGAATGAAGATATTCGTCACGACTCTTTTCCTTATCGCCATAGCCGCCGGCTGCATCGCCGAAGAGCCCCAGCATAACTATGTTCCCAAGGATGGTTATGTTCCAACTGAGGATGTGGCCATCAAGATCGCCATCGCCATTCTAGAGCCTATCTGTGGCGCCGCCCAGATCGCCTCGGAGAAGCCATACCATGCTACTCTCACAAACGGAATATGGACGGTCACCGGATCATTACCCGGCCACAAGGTCGGGGGTGTGGCAATCGCCGAAATCGCCAAATCCGACGGCCGAGTGATTCGAGTCAGCCACGGCAGATGACGTGGTTTTTCGCGCTCAGGTATTACCGATTCCCATTGAGTCCTCATGGCCGCGTGGCTTTGTTCTTACCGAATTCCGATTGCGATGCTCCGCCTTCTCGCGCGAGACGGCTTGTTGAATGTTGGTAGTTTGGCGTTGGGAGTTGGGAGTTTCCCTTCTTTCCCCAACGCGTCTTTTGTTATCGGCGGTTTCCAAGCGGCGGGACTCCGCTTCCACTATGGCTTTAAAGCAATCACGGCTTTCCTTTTGGGAAAGCCGTGATTGGCAAACGCTGGTTACTTCTTCTTGTCGCCGCTGGATTCCGCCGCGCCTTTGGGCAGGATCTTGACCACGAGTTGCTCAAAGGTTCCGTTGAGCCACTTCACGTCTTCGGCTTTGACGGGATCGTGCAGGCCAACGGCCACGCGCTTCTTGATTTCAGGGAGCGTGTTATCGATTTCCGTGACCAGCTTATCACTGAGATAGGCGGGCGGGAGATCGTCCATGTTCTTCTTGATCAATTCCACGAGGCGGGGTTCGCGCAGGATATTGCTCGCATCCGGGGTATAGTTTTCATCGATCACATGCGTGACGCAGCGTCCGCCCTGTAGCCAGCCGCCGACAATCACGAGCGTGGCCTGGGGCTTGCGCTCGGGATTCTCCTTGAGATAGCTCAGCACATTGCGCTGCAGGAAACCGAGCGCCATGAAGGAGTCGAGCCAGCGGCCCTGGTTGGCATAGCGTTTCACGGTATCGGCCATGCCGAGTTCCTTGTTGCTGGCACCGAGCTTGAGGGCGAGCTGCTGGATTTGTTCGGCCGCCTGATTCAAGCCTTCCACGTCGCGCGCCTTGAGGGCGAGCACGGCGTCGGAGGCTTTCACGCCCAGGGCGAGTGCATTATAGATTTCCTTTTCGCCGCCGCCGGGCACCGAGGAAAGCTGGCCATTGCGCTGGAACGATTGATAAAGCGCTTCATAACGCGGCGCCCACTGATCTTCCGAGCTAAGTTTCAGCTTGCCGCTGAGCGAGGCTTCGATGGCCAGCAGTTTGTCGATGACACTGATCTGGCTCAACTCGTAATCGTGCTGACGGCCCGCCTTTGGCGGCGCCTCATCTTCGGCAAAGAGCGCCGACACAGGGGAGGCGGCAAAGAGACAGACCGCGGCGAGTTGGAGAAAACGGTTCGATTTCATCATGGTGAGATTTGATTCGAGTTGACGAGTCGATGTCTAAACAGCCGATGCGAGGGATGACTTCAAGGTAAAACGGGCCGGTTTGCTGAAACCGGCCCGTCAAATGGGTACGTCTTTGGGCTTAGGGAAGGTGGGGGTTCCTCTTCCTCTTCATCATCATCTTTGTCTTCATCCCTCTCCGGTTGGGGATAATGATGAAGATGAAGATGAGGAGGAAGAGGTTAAGAGTCGACGCGCTCGGGCTAACGGACGGCGCTGGCGAAGCAGCGCCGCCCACGAGCCAGAACTTAGAAGCGGAGGCCCAGACCGAGACCGCCGCCCCAGGAGGAGGCATTTACCGAGGTATTCGTCGTGCCGTCGGACACGGTGAACTTCGGAATATAGTCATAGCGGGCGTACACCTGTACATACCAGCGCTTCGCGGCATCGAGATCGATATCCACCGCGAACTTACCGAAGACACCGACCTGGAATTGCTGGTCGGAATTGTGACTCGACGTATGGGCCACCGTGGTTCCGGGAAGCGGACGGGATTCTCCATTTTCCGAACCTTTGCCGCCAGTCGCAGCCTGTGAGGCGGAGACCGCGCTGCGCGTGCTCTGGACGAAGTTAGCCTTCGAGCCAAAGCTCGGGATGCCGCTGAAGGGGCTGCCGCTGGAGAAGTTCACCGCTTCACCAGTGATGCTCGAGTACGGGCTGCGGTGAATGTCGATGTTCGTGTTACCCTTCTGCGGCAGACCCGTGATCAACTGATAGTAAGTATCCGTGTGCAGGTCCGTGTTGAAGAGATCGAAGGTCGGTCCAAACGACAGCGTGGCATGAATGCGCGAGCCGATATCGTAAGTGACATCGATCGGGATCGAGAAGCTATGCAGATCCGTATGCAGGCTGGCCTTGCTGAAGACGGCAAGCGCATTCTGTCCGCGGAAGACATTGAGCTGCGGCGAAGCGTCCGGCACGACGAGCACTTCTCCAGGGAAGGCTTGGTCGGTGAGCCGGCTCAGATTGAGATTATTCAACCCGGCATAGGCGGTCGAGTTATAGACGACCGTGAAAAGGCCGGCTGGATTCGAGAAGACGCCGTTCTTGTTATTGAACGGTGCGTTCAGAACCTTTTGAGAACTGAATAACTCATCCACGTCGTACGTGAAGAGATACTGGTTGCTTTGGGCCAGACCGGCGAGCTGATAGCCGGAGTCCGTATCGCTGCGGGAGTACTCGTATCCAAGCCCGACATTCACGCTCAGGTTATTCCGGCGGAAGATCTCGCGGCTGAGATTGATGAAGGGATAGACCGGCTGATCGTCGTCCCGATTGCTGAAGCCGTGTGAGGCGCCGCTATAACGCTCGGAGGAGTAAGTGATCTGGCGATTCGAGCCCGGACCCGCATCAAAGATCTGGCTCTGATTGGCCACGGAGAATTCCGACAGGCCGAAGAAAGCCGGCGGATTCTGCGTGCCGGAAGCGGAGAAGACCGAGCCATCGAGATAATTCGCATCGCGCGTCGGTGACGCAAAAGCGAGGTCGCCGCCGCCGAAGCGGGAATTGGCGAAGCCCGCGGCGTCGGCTGCTTTCACGTGGAAAGACGACTCGATGTTCCGAATGCCGGCGCCCACTGTGACGCTCCATTTCCGATCTTCGATCGGTGCCACGGCTTTCTCGATGACATCTTTGCCATCATACCGGGCGTAAGACCGTTCCTTGTGCCAGCCGGCATTTGGGAAGGCGTACTGCACGGAAGCGGAGAACCAGAAGCGATCGTCCGTACGATCGACCAGCTTGCCGTCGGACTCTTTCGAGGAAGAACCGAGATCCATCGAGTAACGTGCGCCGAAGTTGAAGGTCACGCCATCGGCAACAGTGATCGGGATGTCGAAGCCCGGCTCGAACTGGTTCCAGCCGTTGTTCGTGCCGTTGTATTTGAAGTCGTAACTGACCGTGGCGCTCGGAACGAGGCTGACGCTGAAGTCGCCGTGCCGGTAGAAGGTGAACGGCTTTGTCGCGATTTTGTACTCGAGATAACTGCCGCCGAAAGCGTCGAAATCGTAGTAGTAATTCAGCGACTGGGAGACATAGGGCAGGCCGGTGTAACTCAGGCTCAGTGCGCCTTCCCATGTTTCATCGGAGTGATCGTTACCCTTGGCCCAGAAGCGATTGTCATTGAAGAAATACGCATTCAGGCCGCCGGTGAGCGCCAGATCCTTCGTGAGATGCAGCGTGTAGTTGGCGAAGAGATCGTACTCTTCGTAGCGCTGGCGGGAGGGCGATTTGAAGGACAGCGGATTCTTGGGATCGCCGAAGGATTTATCGAATCCGGCGCCACCTGGCACATAGCTTTTCAGGCTTTCGACATACCAGACGCCGAAGGCGAAATCGCCCACGGAAAACGCCGCGCTGGTGCCGAAGAAGCCGCTTTCGTTATCCTTGTCGATACCGGTCCGGTAAGCGACGTCGAGGCCACGGAACATATAGCGGCTGTAGTAGCCGGCGGTTCCGGTGAAATGAAATAGCGAACTTTCCGGCTGCTCAACGGGAACGGATTCCTTGCCCACCGTTTCCTTGCCCTGTGGTCCTGTTGTTGCGGGGCCATGTTCGGCGCGATTGGTTGTCGCGCCGTGTGCTACGCGCTCATTGGTTTCAGAGGTGCGAAAGCCGGGTTTATTGCCATGAACCGTGGGGCTGCCGTTCCGAGTGGCCTCGGCTTCGGCGGAGGAGTTCGATCTCTGGCTGCGTGTTGCCTGGCTTCCACGCGTGGATTCGGCCTGTGCGCCCGCGTTGTTAGAGGATCCCTGGCTGAAGATCGCGGCCGACGTCGCGGATGCGGAACTTACACTCGAGACGCTGGCGGAATTCACCGATTCCGAGGTCGGCATCGTCCGCGGCGCGGAAGGTGGCGCGGAGGCGGATGGCGGAGCCGGTTCCGAGAAGGCAAAGAAGGAAACGTAAGGGGTGCTTGGGTTTACCGGAAAGTAATAGTTGAAGCTGGATTCCTGCGCAGGGGGCTGTTGCGCATGAATCCGGCCCACTAAGGCAGTGGATCCGCACAAGCCTACGGCAAGCACGGCCCGGAGTGCATTTCGATGAAGACGAGGGGAAAGAGTCTTTCGCTTGAGTGTTTTCATTCCACGTTTGAGGGTTTGGTGCGGAGATGAGATAGCGAAACGGTCAATCTAGGTAAACGAAATTCTGACGGTTGGCTGACACCCGAAGTAATGAAAAACCTGACACCAGGTGTGGGTATATATGTGGGGAGCAGGTGTTCAGATAGACAGGGGCGGGTGTGAAGGGGCTTTGTGGAACGGGCTTGATAGGCCGATGGGGCGCGCAAAAGATCACGGTGCCAAAAGGAATAGCTATTCTCAGTAATGAGTTCAGCAAATAGACTGCCAGCAGTGGGTATGTGGGTTTGCTAAAGTTTTTAATAAGCCGACATTCAGGCGAAGAGCGCTTGATATTGCATCGGGTCGCGTGCGACTTGTGCGACCTTGGACTGCGGGGTTAAGCCTCGGGCGCAACACCGCCTTTGGATAGGGATGGTCTGCGGGAGGGCATGGTGGCGAGGACGTCTTTCCACTCTTGAAGGCACCTTTTCTGCAGGGGATGCGCCGATAGGATAACTCAGCGCTTTCACCTGCCGCTCAGCCCCCCTCAGACCTTCCACAATCCGAAGGCGGTGTTGCGCCCGAGGCTTAACTCCGCAGTCCAAGGTCGGCCAGCGCGAGAACATCCAAATTCGAAGTTCCGTCTCTCCCTCGCAATCATCCCACGATCGCAGCCAAAGTCCGCTTTCAGGCTGACATTAATCCCAAAACCCAAAAGCGATAAGGATCTTGGGGACGCCCACCTACTGCCCCCATGGATACACCCGCGTGAGCTGGATATCCCAGCTATCCTCCGCATCCATGCGCAAGCCCAGCCGCGCTCCGAGTTCGATGGTTTGTTTGCGGGCGGTCGCCACGCGGGCGAGATGGCGCGAGTATCTGTCGCGGGAAAGGAGATCGTCGTTACTCGGCAGGCGATCGAGCGGTTGGTTGATAAAGCGCGGATCGAACCAGGAAGGATCGCGCGCGGCCTTTCTTGCTTGTCCGTTCAGCAGATCTCGCATGCGCGAAAGCATGTCCCAGAGTTCGCGGTCGTCCGATGGCATGATTAGCTCCGTATTCAGCGTGATCCGGCCATCGGCAGCGTTGAGAGTCATGCGATGGTCTGCGTAGAAAAGGGGGCAATCGAATGTGATCCGGCCGGGATCGGTGACGGATAGATTGCCGATCGGCCAGAAGCAATCGGGCCTCGGCCTCAGGTCCGCGTATTCAAATGTCTGATCCCGGCGCAGCGATTTGAAATCGACCAGGAGTTCGCCGGAATTCTTCCGCACGTTGAGATTCACTCCGAAGACGACCGCGTAGCGGCCTTCCTCCGTGGGCGTATAGCTCGTGCTATGACCGAATCCGATGTACGTGCGCGACAACGAGGACGGGATGCTCAGGACAGGCAGAGTGCGCTCGTCCGTAATCGTCAGCGTATGCTGCAGGATAAACGGAGCGATCCGGTCGGGCGTGCGGCTCTTGAGCGTGACTTGATAGATACCCGTCGCGAGCCCGGTGAGGCTTTTTCGTCCGGAAAAATCGAGCGGCACGACGCGGACCGGTTCGAGCATCGAGGCGGCGGGTTGGTTATCCAGGGGGTGCAGCCAGAGGAGTTCGATGGAATCGTAATCCGTTCCGCCGGGTGGAAGCTCCACAGAAAGATCGGCGCGCTGCCGGACGAGGGTGATCGCTTCGGAGATAATTGCGTGACCGGAGTCATCGAGGGAAGGCCAGGGGATTTCGACACGTTTCCAGCCCGGCACTTCGATGGCGAGGCGCGACGGATTCGCGGCCATGAGCCGCCCGGGGATTTCGACCTCCGGCTGCGGAGTGTCGCGAAGCTCGAGGCGCTCTCCAAGGCATGATATAACCCAGCCCGCGTGAGAAGCCGGTGCGAGAATTCCTTCGCAAGTCAGCGCACCGGTAAATGAGATCTTTGCGGAAGGTGGGAGCTTGATCTCCGGCGCTGCGGGGGGCTCGATGTGGCTCGCCTTCGGGTCCGTATGAGGGCTGATCCATCCGCGCGTGGCGTAACCCGCAACAAAGACCAGCGCGGCGCAAACCATCGCTGCGGCCCATTTCCACGAATGACGAATCGGCGGGCGAAAGGGTATGCGAGCACTCTTCCAGGAAATCGGCTGCCTCACCGTGACCTTTCGGTACCGCTCGGAAGAAGCATCCTGCATCGTGTGGAGAGCGTTCCTTGCTAGTTATCTTTTTTCGGTTCCAGGTCCCACTCGCCGCCATTCTCGGAGCGCACGAGCGGCCCCGGTGGATACATGTCGACACCGATATCCGGATGGCTCGCGATATTGGTTCGCATGAAATTCACGTAAGCCGACAGATCGCCCGCGCGCGTCAGGTCTTTATAGCGTTGTAACTGGCGAACATCGAAACCGCTGGCGAAGAAGTTATTCAGGTCGCTCTCATGGTATTCATGGGAGGCGGCTTCCTTGCCCATCCGGCGAACCTCGGCGGCCTGGTCGTTCAAATGATCGAGCGAGTATTTCAGCAAACCTTCCAGGTCATCGTTTTCCTTCGGAAACGAAGGTTTCATGAGATAGCGTCCGCCTCCGGAATTCGAGAGGGTCCAATCGAGGCGCACGCCCAGGATCGGGCAGGAGAAATGCAGAAGATACTGGCCTTTTTGCTTCATCTCAAGCGTGGCTCCGCTTTTCACGTCCCAGACGTCTCCGATATAAGGCTTGGTATCCTGGCTGCGGAATTCTTTCCGGCCTTTCTCAAATTGCAGCAACCGCGCTTCCAGCCGGGCGAGCCTTGCTTCCGCGGAGATGACGATGAAATAACCCTGCCCAAGTGTGTTATATTTCACGAGTCCCCAGTAATCCCCTTTAATCGAGGGCGGCAATTCCAGTGGGGACATATGGCCGTGGGCCGAGACGCGGATCTCACCGTAAGGCGCGGGGCGAATCGCGGGATTCCGGCTCAGGAGTTTCACTTCATAGACGCCGGTGGGAATCGGTTCGGTGCGCGCGGCGACATTCACGGAGATGCTGCCGAGTGCTGGCGGAGTCGCTTGCGGTTCATCGGGCAGATGATCTTTCCAGATCGCGATGAGCGAGTCGTAGTCGGAGACATTGCCCGGAATATCGAGCGGGACCTGCACGGTCTGGCGCTGGAGGATCTGCCGTTCGTAGACGTTATAGACGCCTTTCTCATCGCGGCGCAGGGTCATGGTGCTTGGGACCCATCCCGGCACGGAGATCTGCACTTCGCATTCAGGCCTCGCCGCAGCTTCGGACGGGAGATCGAAGGAGAGGGTATAAACCTGGTCGCCGGCTTTCTCGACCTTCGGTGTGCCCTGTTGTCCGAGGCAGGACCACTGCATGCCTTGCGGTGCTTCGGCACGGGTCCAATCCGGGATCCGGATGCCGCCGCCGATGACGGCCAGCGAAGGGGGCGCCTGTTTCTTGGGTGGCGTTCCTTTTGGTCCGTCCGGCCCTACCGGAGGCTTCCTCAGGATGACGTCCTTGAGCGGACTGAAGTAGATCCCGGCGGCGGCGACCACGAGGACCAGCGGAACTGCGACGAGCGCCCACGGGAAGGAAGCGCCTGGCCACGGTGGGAGTGTCGTGGGAAGCAGAAAATCCCGGCCGGTGCGTGGACAGGTGACCCGGCGTCCGGGAGCCCAAAGCTTGCGCGGGACCTGGACCTCGGTATCCGGTGAGTAGGGGGACAGCGCTTGTCCGACCGTCCCGGCTTTCACCGAGCCGACCATGGGGGGGAGATTGTGCGGCAGCTTGAAAGCGTAGCCCGTCTCGAGACAGGTCACGGCACCGCCGGGAGCCCAATCCGCCGGGCGGACTTTCATCGCGAGCTTTCGGCCAAAGGGGCTGAAAACCGTTCCCGGTTGTCCTTCATGCACGCCTCCCTCCGGATTCCACTCCGGAAGGCGGGGCGGAAGCACGAACGGATGGCGGCTATGCGGGCAGATGATGGCGTGGCCGGGCACCCATTCATCGGGGTTCAGTTGGATCGGCTGATCCGGTGCGAACGGGCTGATCACCGCGCCTGGTTCATCGGGAATAAGTCCGGCCTCGAGTGCTGGCCGCTCGGGTGGCAGGGTAAATAACCGGCCCGTCTCGGGGCAACGCAGGGTGGGGCGCAGCTCCATCCATTGCTCCGGGGATACCTCGACTTCCGGATGATTCCCGTAGGGGCTGCGGGCTCGGCCGGAGCGTCCTGGGATGAGCTCGCCAGTTTCCACGCTGGTCCGACGCTGGTCTTCCGTGCCGAGTCCGTGGCGTTCCCAAATCGATTGCACCTGGGCGGGCGTAACGCCGGGGTGCGCCGGCCGCAGGGCTTCCGCGGCGAGATGCTCATTCGTTTCCGGTTCGGTCAGCGCGTACTCGAAGGCGGCTTTTTCCAGGTCGAGCGATGGGAAGAGATACTCCGCGGGGATACGGAAGCGTCGCCGCGTCGCCGGACACACAACGGGTCCGCCCGGTTTCCACGAATCCGCCGGGACTTCGACTTCCGGATTTGGCCGGAACGGACTGCGCAGCCAGCCGGGATATCCGGGTACCCACTGGCCATCGACGAGCCATTCCTCGAGATCCGGCGGCAGAACAAAAGGGTGATTGGTGGTCCCGCATTCCAGCTTGTGGCCAGGCTTCCAATCATCCAGCGAGACGTTTTGGGCTTTGCCGGAGAAGGGAGAAATGACCGAGCCAGGGCGGCCGGGCGTCACTCCGCCTTCGAGCAGCGGTAACTCCGCCGGAAGCCGGAAGCGCCTGCCGGTGGCCGGGCATTCCACAAGTTGATTTGGAGCCCATTCTTCGGCACGAACGCTCACCTCCGTGCGCGGCGCATAAGGGCTGCGCACTTTGCCCGGACGCAGATTTTCCGTGTTCCCTTCGAGGACCCACTCGGGCAATGAAGCGGGCAGCGCGAAGAGTGCGCCGGTCTTTGGGCAGCGCACGGTGGCGCCGGGCCTCCAGTCGGCAAAGGAGATCTCCAGCGTTTCCCCATTATATGGAGAACGGGCGACGCCGGTGCGGTTTGCCACGGTCTCGCCGACGAGCGGCGGAAGATCAGCAGGAAGGAGAAAGGTGCGGCCGGTCTGTGGGCAACTGATCTCAGCGCCAGGACGCCAGTTCGCCGGAGGGACGTTGACCTTGCAGTTCGGAGCGTAGGGCGACGACACGCTGCCAGGCTCGCAACCTTCCAGCTTTCCGACCAGAGACGGCAGGCTCGCAGGAAGCGCAAATGTCCAGCCCGTCTCGCGGCAGATGACAGCAGCCCCAGGATACCAGTTGGCGCCTTCCACGTCCATGGCGCGGCGATTTCCGAAAGGGCTGACGACCGTGCCCGACGCTCCATTGGCGAGCGTCCCCACGGGACTCCAGGGCGACAGCGAAGCGGGAAGATGCAACGGCTGGCCGGTATGAGCGCAACGGATCGAAGCGCCTGCCTTCCAATCCGCCGGATTCACCTGGAAAGGCTGCTCCGGGGAAAACGGGCTGATGACCGTGCCCGGTTCGCCAGGCTTTTCGCTGGCGACGAGCGGCGGGAGCTTTTCCGGAAGGACGAAACGTTTGCCCGTCTCCGGGCAGATCAGACCAGCGCGCGGCATGATCCACGTGGCTGGAGGAACGGAAACGTGCGGATGCGAACCGTAAGGACTGCGCACGACGCCGGGCTCTTCCTGCAGGACCTCTGCCGTTTCCACCTGGCGCCGGCGCGCTTCGATATCGCTCAAGCCATGCCGTTTCCAGATGGCCTGGATTTGTGCCGCCGAAGTCTGGCCATGTGCGCGGCTGAGGTTTTCCGCTGCGGCTTCCTCGGTCGAATCAGGCTCCGCGAGGGCGAATTGCACCGCGGCGCGTTCGAGATCGAGTGTGGGAAATGGTTCCTCGGCAGGAATGCGGAAGGGCCGCTTTGCGCGCGGGCAAGTGAGACGGCCGCCGGACTTCCAGTCGCCGGGAGCGATGTCGACCTCCGCATGTCCACGAAATGGGCTGGCAATGCGTCCCGGGATGCCGGAGACCCAGGTTCCATCCGTGAGCCATTCTTCGAGTTGCGCAGGCAGCGCGAAGGGACGTCCGGTTGTGGCACAGGATAGCTTGTTGCCGGAAGTCCATTCATCGAGCGGTACGTCCTGCCATTGGCCGGAGTAAGGCGATTGCACGCGACCGGGCTGGCCGTTTTGGACGGAACCGACGAGCAACGGCAGCTCTGCCGGAAGACTGAAGCGGCGGCCGGTGACCGGGCAGGCGAGCACCTGATTTGGCGTCCATCGCTCGGGCTGCACATCGATGATCGCGCCGCTGTCGTACGGGCTCCGGATTTTACCCGGCGCCAGCCCGGATACATCGCCTGGCACCACCCATTCGGGCAGATCGGAGGGCAGGACGAATCGTTGCCGAGTGGTCGGACAGGTGACATTTGCACCGGCCTGCCAATCGCGCGGACTCAACGTGATCGTTTCGCCCGTGAAAGGGGAGCGCACTTCGCCTGGACGGCCGGAAACGAGCTCGCAGGTGAGCGGCGGAAGATCCGCAGGCAGGAGAATCGTGCGCCCCGTCTGCGGACAAAGGGTGCGGCCTCTCGATGTCCACGCGCTGGCGGGGACCTGGATTTCGGAGCCTGGGCGAAAAGGATTGCTGATCAGGCGGCGAGCGCCATCGATCAAAGTCGCGGGTGCCGGCCAGCGCTCCACGTCATAGGGAAGGGTGAGCGGCTTTTGCGTGACCGGGCAAAGGACAGAGCGTCCAGCGGTCCATTCGCCGGGCGGGATTTGCCAGCGAACGGCGGGGGCATACGGGCTGGCCAGGACGCCGGGATTGGCGGAATCAGCCAACGCGCGCAAGGCGGGCAATTGTCCCGGCAACGCGAAGTGCATGCCGGAGGCCGGGCAGATGACTTCCGCGCCGCGCTCCCATTGATCCGGCGCCACTTGCACAGGGGTGCTGCGATCGAACGGGCTGATGATGACGCCGGGGTTGTCCGGAGGCAGAACGCCTTCGGGCAGGGGAAGATCGAGCGGCAGCGTGATGCGGCGGCCCGACTCCGAGCAAACCAGTTCGCCACCGGGATTCCAGACGTCCCACGAAATTTGCTGGGTCGATCCCGGAGCCGCATACGGGCTCTGAATGACGCCCGGGACGAGGACTTGGGCGACGAGATGATCGAGCCTTCTCGGGAGGCGAAAGAGTTTCTGGCTGAACTGACAACGCACCCGGCCGGAGGGCACCCACTGTTCGGCCGGAATGATCTGCTCGCGCTGCTGCGGATCGAAGGGGCTGCGCACGATGCCGGGCCGCACCACTTCGCAAATCTTGTCGACTTCGATCGAGGTCGTGGGGCGATCCACCCGCACGGTTTCAAATGAGCCAAACGATCCGCCGGTACTGCTGCCTGTCGCCGAGCCGGCGGTGGAATCTCCAGCGCGGGTGCCGAATCCGGCCGTGCTGCCGCTGGCCGTGCCGCCCGCCACGGAACCACTGGCGTTCCCCACCCGGTTGACCGTGGAGAAAGCCGAGGTGCCCATGGCAGAACCAAGGCCGACCGTCTGCATCGAGCCCATGGTGCTCCGGCCCGCGGCTCCCGCGGAAGGAGATGCCGAGCCGTGCCAGACCACGCCTTCATTGCTGCAAAGCTCGCGCAGGACGCTGGTGGCATTTGACCACTGCCGCTGACGGCAGAGCAGATCACGGAGGAGATTGTTCGACGCGTGGCTCAGCGTGACCGCGGGGACGTAGGCATTCGGCGTGAAAGCCGTGGCAGCGGCGACTTCGGCGCCATTCAAAATGCGATAGACGAGCCGGACAAACGCCGGCACCGGATGCAGATCGGCATCCGACATTTGCATCGACCCGGACATGGTCTGGTGCGCATCACCCGGCATTTCCACGGCGGCCTGCTGCTGGGAAGGCGGCAGGCAGAGCATGCTGAAGTGCACCTGGAGATCACCCCACTCGCCGAGCGGTTGGGTGAGCGCGCGTTGATCGCCAGGCGTTGCCGCGACGACCGATGCGCCCGTGAGCCAGATCTCTTCGCAGGGGAGGAAGATCGTCTCGCGTCCGTGCTCCAGCATGAAATCGAGCGCTTCGGCGATGGAACGCAGGAAGGGCGCGGCTTCGGAGAAGCCGAGATTTCGCCGGATCGCCGCGCGGGCGCGGAGGACGTCGGTGAGCGCCACGTGCGAGACCATTTCCTCTGTGCAGGCGAGGATATCCGACGCCCAGATGACTTCCCGGATCGGGAGCAGCGCCACAGGAAATGCGGGATCGCGCGAGAGTTGGGCGAGCTCGGAAAGATGCGTGGCGAGCGATTGCAGAGTGGCCGCGTCGTTCCGATTCGCATCGGCCATGGCATCCAGCTTCACGCGGGTGCCGGTGCGCTTTTCCACGGCGAGATAGGCGCGGTGCGAAAGCCGCGAAGGGAAGGTGCCCTCGAGCGTGAATGCCGTCTCGAGAGGCTCATTCAGCCGGGTGATGGTAAAGCTCGCCGGCTGGGTGGCGGGCGCCGCTTCGGTGCTGCTGCTCAGGTATTGCCGCAAGGCGGTCTGCAACTCCGTCGCCGTGCTGAAACGCTGCTCCGGCCTTTTCGCAACCATCCGCGTGAGGATCTTATGAAATGCCGGGCTGAGATTTTTCGGGAACGCCGCGTCGTGCTCTTCGGGAACGGTGTGAGCGACCATCGCCTGGCGCATGTCCTTGAGTTCCTCACCCGACGGATTGAGCAGCGGCCCTTTGCCCTGGAGCAAATACCAGAGCGTCATGCCCAGCGAATAGATGTCACTGCGGCCGTCCACCGGCTGCTCACGGATCTGCTCCGGACTGGCGTACATGGGCGAACCGACAAAACGCTGCTGTGTGTCCTGGGCATTCAGCGTGAAGTCGACGAGGCCGAAATCGACGATGCGGCAAAGGCTGTCCTGTTCCTCAAAGCGAAAGCTGAGATGGTGCAGGCTCAGGCCGGGCTCGATTTCATCCACGAGCATGATGTTCGAGGGCTTGATGTCCCGATGAACGAGCCGGTGGCGGATGTGCACCTCGCGCAGACCGGCGGCGACCTGGAGTCCGATGAGTGCCACGACGCGCTCCGGCAGCGGGCCAAAGCGTCGGGAGAGCTGCGCGAGATCGCCGCCCCGGCAGAGCTCCATGGCGTAGTACACTTCGCCGCTTTCCTCGCCGCAGCGGATGTAGTGGATGAGATTCGAGTGCTTGAACTTGGTCAGCGCGACGAGTTCCTGGACGAACTGAAATCGCTTCGATTCACTCGCCAAGAGCTTGGGATTCAACACCTTGACGGCCACGAACTCCTCAATGACACCACCGGCGATATTGTCCTTCCGGACCGCTTCGAATGTCTTGCCAAAGCTACCCTCGCCGATGAGCCGGGGCTGATTCTCCCTTGCTCCGACGATCTCGAAGTCTCCGTATCTTGGCAATTTGCCCCAGTTGGAACTCATGGTTTACAGGTCAGGCGGAATTCATCGCCAAGCCGCTGCGCCCTGGGGGAGACGACGACAGACGATGGGTGGAACGGATGCAGTCTCATCACCGCGGCGCTAATCGCGGCGGCAATACGCCCCTATGGAGAGCCGCAAAATCAAAGAGAGGATTCTTCATAGGTGCGCTCCTCCCGATGTTCTCCATGGGTACTGAAAATCAAGCCTTTTCCGGCGTCGGTGAGGTTTCCTGAGCTGTTCGGCGGGCCAATCATGCATAATCCGGCTTCCGCGTGATACGACGAGAAGGGGAGGGTGGATGAATGGAAATGTGGGGAAATTCCGGGGGCTGGGGCTTTGTGGGGGTGCGGCCTTTAGTGGGGCGGAAAGCCTCTTCCTCTTCATCGTCATCTTTATCAAAAAGGGACGGGATAAAGATGAAGATGACGATGAAGAGGAAGAGGGAATGCGGAGCCCATAGTGGAAGCGGCGTCCCGTTGCTTGAGTGCGCGGAATGAAAGAGTCACGTGGAACTGAACACGCGGGCGTGACATCCCATGGAATGGGACCAATAGGACTCATAGGACGGATGGGACCTATGGGAGAGGGAGAAAACAACCAACTCCCAACGCTAAACTCCCAACATTCAATGGCTGTGAGTCTGACTCTCTCTCTTGTGCTCTCATTACCCCGCTCCCCTGGGGTAATGCCCTATCTGCGACACTCCTGTGTCGGGTGGTGGGAGAAACCGTGTGTGATCAGTTGCATCCTCGTTTTCGCAGTCTGCTGGATCAGAGATAGACGTGCAAGCAGCGCATACAAGCGGCGGGACGCCGCTTCCACTATGGGCGCTCGTAACTCCCGACGCTTCCGTTAATCAAACGCTCGCTAACTCACTCCACCCAGTTACTTCGCCGCCGGGCTGTTTGCCACTGCGGCTGCCGGAGCCTGGTTGCTACCTTCGCTTTTCGCCACATTCAGCGTCCGCGCATTCAATCGCCCGAAGACGCCGTCTTCCTCATTATTCGGTCCGGCGGTGAAATACAACGCATTGGCATCGCCCAGGCTGTAACCATTGCCAAAGGCAAGACCCCAGATGCCATCGATGGAAATAATCTTCGTGCTCGAATCGCGCAGGTAACCCATAAAATCCCCGGTGGTCAGATCAAAGGCCGAGATAGTGCCATCACCGAAGTTCGCCACGAGCAGGTCATTGGCGAAAGTCCCGAAGGTGGCTGGAGCGATGGCCATGCCCCATGGGTCGTTGAGGACACCGTGCGTGTGGAAGTCCTTCACCAGCGTGCCGTCTTCGTTATATTCCACGACGTGGCCCATGCCGGCTCCGAGGATTTGTTCCTGGCCCTCGTCGCTATCCGGATCGAAGCGGGCATAGGCCACGAAAAGATGGCTGCCAAGATCGAGGATATTGAAGGGATGCAGATCGGCGACGCTCGCGGGTGTCTGGAAATGGAAGCTGCTCGTCACGTCCTTCCACTGGTTATCAAAGACCTGGATGGCGTTATTCCGGATGTCGGTGGCAAACAGATGATTGCCGCCCGCCTTTTTATAGGCCTCGGAATCGAAGCGATTGTTCGTCAACGCGACTCCGGTGAAGACGCAGTTCGCCGCGTAGGGAATATGTTCACCACGCTTGGAGTAATCGACGACGATCGGCGCCTCCGACATGGCGACGGCGGTGGTCGAACTCCACGCATTGATGCAGCCGTCTTCGGTGACGAAGACAAATTTTGCCGAACCGGAAAAGCCACCCTCGACTGGCGCCGCTGGGCTGACTTTGTGATTCTCGGCGGGCCCAGCGACGTGAAACTCTTCGGGCTGGCCGGGGAAATCGCTGGCCGAATTGTAAGCCTGGCCAGTGACATACGCATAGCCGTGGTCGGTAAATGCGGGCTCCGCTAGTTTGACAATTTTCAGCCCGTCCTGATGCAACGGATTGTTCGGGACATCGCCGATGAATTCCGAGGAGGTGCCGGTCCGCGCATTCGAGATCCAGATGTGTCCGCCGGCGCCGGGAGGACGCAGTGCGATTCCCCATGCATTGATCATCTGCTCGTCAACGATCAGCGGATGATATTCCTCCTTGTTGGCGACCAGATTGGTTTGCGTGTAGCCATTGTCCCGCGTCTGTGCGGACAAAGTGGTGGCGACTGTCGCAGCGCCCACGAAAAGGAGGAAGGATCTAAGCATGGTAAAATTCTCTTTCTGAAAGTTAGGTGAGTAGGCTCCATTCCGAGCCATGGCTAGCTTGAGCAAAAGGTTGGTGGAGCGTGTTCAAGAGGGGACCTATAAAAGCCGTGAGGCCACCCACCGGGTGACCCCACGGATTTATGTCGGGGAAATAAGTTTGGCTCGCTCTTAGGCGCGGCGGAATGTCCCTCTCCGGGCGAAGAAGCCCAAGGCTCCAACAAGAAGCATGGCAGCGGAACCCGGTTCCGGAACGGCGGCAGCAACACTGGCGGTGACTCCGCCATTCGTGCCGGTGCTGGAGAAGGTCTTAACCGACCCGATGGTCTCGTTGCGAATGATTGCCGATTCAATCAGCGTATCTGAGCTGTCGGGGTTCGTCGTGGTGATGTTCATGAAGTTATTGTCGAAGATCGCGACGTTGAACTGCTCCGGAGTCGTGTCGACCGTGGAGGTTTCGTCCACCGTGAACTGAATCTGGGTCACACCCGAACTGAAGGCCTGGGCAAACTCGTTGTCGAACGCGCTGTTCGTCAGAACCACGCTGCTCGCAAACGAGCCGGATTCGCCGCCGGACGTGAAGGTCGGAGTGCCAGTGGCGCTGCCGCCGGTGAAGACGAAGTTGCTGATCGTTACGGTATTGTCCGAGTTGGCAAGGCCCGAACCATCAGCAAGCTGAAGGTCCAGCGAGAAGGGCCCGTTGGGGTTGGAAACCAGCGACGCGACGTTGATCGTCACGGTGAAGTCGAAGTTCGCCCGGCTCTCCGGAGCAAAAGCGAGTGCGAGAGCGGCGGTCAGAAGAGCGGCTCCGCCGGTGCACAAGGAACGTGTGATTTTCATGGAATTATTCAAACGAGGCTAAGTGGTGGGTGGATGGAGCAGCGCTTAGGGCTGGCCATTCGTGGAAACGACGCGCAGGGAGTCGGAGATGCCGCCGGTGGACGGAATGGCGAATTGCAGCGTGACCGTTGCGGAAGCGCCGCCGGCGAGGCCGCCCGCGGCGACCACGACGTATGGGCTGCCCGTCGGTGCGTTGTTCGCCGTCGTGCCGGCGCTGTTCAGGAGGTGGGTATTGGCGGACAGGTTATCCAGCGCGAGATAGACAGGCGTGGCGATCGCCGTGGACAACAGGTTCGTCACGGTGACGGTCTGCACGGCCATGTTGGTCCGGCGATTGATCGAATAGCCGCTCGGAGTCGTCGACACCGTCGGGACGCTGGCCGGGATCGTGCCGGCTTGGAACAGATCCGACATATCGCTCGCCGTGCCGGTTCCGAATCCTGCGCCGGTCGAGGCGCCGGAGCTGTTCGAAGCGTTGGCTGCGTCGTTGAGATATCCGGTGGCCGTATTTGCCGTCACCTGGAAGATCTTCTGGAGTGTATTGAGGTCCGAAGAGTGGGTGTAGTTCAGCGGGCTGGCGTAGCCATTGCCCTTGGCCAGCGGCGAGATCACGATTTCCGTCAGGGTGTGATTGAAGTCGTTCTGATTGGTGCCTTCGGTTTCGTCCGTCCAGATGATGATCGCGCCGTTGTTCTGATAGGCCTGGGAAGCCATGATCCGCGGGACGATGATCGAGAGGAAGTTATCTCCCTGTGCGACCTGGGCGAGGTCGCCGGTGTAGTGAGTGCCGTTGTAAGTGAAGCCACTACTCAACGCCGTGTGCATGTCATTGAACTGATCGGGCGTGATCAGGACATAACGGGCGACCGTGTTGTTCGAGAGGTCGTTGGCCAGCTGTTCGAGCGGCGCGTAGTTCTGCGCAAGCGGGTTGGAGGGCGAGGTATTCGCCGTCGCGACCGTGCTGCCATTCGTGATCGTGTAGAAAAGGGAACCGCAGTGTTTGCAGGCAAAGTTCCACTGGTGGCTGCCGTTGTAAGGATTCGTGTAAGCCGCGTTGTTGCCGCTGAAGCTGACCAACGGGACGGTCCATTGCGACTGGGGCAGGACGGTATTCGTCAAGGTGGCGCCACCGAGGTTGACGTTGCCACCCGTGGTGCTCTGCATATCGATGCCTTCCTGATAGGACTTCCAGGAGACGCCCGCGACTTGCAGCAAACCGGAGAGGTTCTGGCCGCTCACGCTCGGGTTGCCGGCGAGGAAGTTTGCGATGACCTGGACCTGCTTGTTCGTGCCGTACGGATCGTTGTCATTCGCCACGCCATAGTTCGTGCCGGATTCCTGCCAGAGATAGTTGGGTTCGGAAGGATGGATGCTCGGATTGGCGCCGGTCGCCGTGGCGAGGACGTTGTGATAGCAGGGGGCGTAAGAGACCTGGGCGGCGTTCGGATTGCCCGGAGTGATGAGGCTGTTGATGTAAGGAGCCGCGGCATTGCCGAAGACCACGGAACCGCCTGAGGTATCGGTGCCGGCGGTGAAGTTACGGTTTTCCAGGTCGATGACGAACACGGTGCCGAGCGGGGCGGCGTGACTCGCGGCGAGCATCATGCCGGTGGCGCAGATGCCGGTCAGGAGGGATAACTGTAGCGATCCCTTCCGGAAGCGCTTGGTGGATTGGTTATTCATTTATAATAGGTGCTTGGTGCATTAGTGACTGCATCGACGGTGACCGGAGACAAAAAGGATCCGGCGGAGTTCCGGAGCTAAAGTGACCGATGCACCGCAGGTCCCTGGGAGAAAGCGGCGTGGTTTATCGGTGGGGTGTGCGACAAACGGATGGCGGCCCTATTACAATCCCGTCACGATCCTGTTAGCGCCTGGATATTACCGCTGTGATGCCGAGTCATCGAAGTGAGTGACATCGTTTCATGTGCGAAAAGCGTCCCTAAAATGGCGGGTTCGTAACAATCCCGTGAGATCCGTGTCATACTGGGAACAAACTCACTCGGCTTGTGCGTTTGGTCGCTGGGGGAGTTAGCTGCGATTTTTGATTATGCATCGGACATCGTGTGTCCGATAGAGAAGTAAAAAGGGGCGTAGCCGTGTTTTCCGGTGCACCTGGCGGACTTAATGGTGCTCACGCGAGATATCGTTATCCGACACAGGCCCGGAGGGCCGACGGACAGTAGCTCCGGGCGACAGCCCGGAGGATCGAAGACCGTCGGGCAGCCCCGGCAGGGGCGTCGGACCCTGCGCATAGTCGAGCGAGCGGTGTTCCTTGCAAATCTCGCCGCACACGTTTCGACGGCGCCCGTTTTTTCCGACGCCCCATCCGGGGCTGATCCGCAGCCGATCCATCTCCGGGCTATCGCCCGGAGCTAGTGCGCTGCGAAGCAGCGCGATCCTGTGGGATGCAAGAGCCCACCCGGTTGGAGCCGTTGTCCAGCCGAGAACTTGAAGTAACTGCGCTGCCGCGAGG
>Ga0105240_10000153_pt1 | contig 140973 bp, 105 predicted proteins | sample KBSC54metaG_FD_80426 | JGI IMG/M metagenome (GOLD analysis project Ga0105240, IMG submission 80426) | Corn rhizosphere microbial communities from Kellogg Biological Station, Michigan, USA - KBS C5-4 metaG | ecosystem: Host-associated > Plants > Roots > Rhizosphere > Soil | place: Michigan...
ACTATAATTCCAACAAAGCTTTCACCGGATCTTTCCCAAACAGCAGCTGGTCGGGATTTTCCAGCAATTCCTTGATCCTTACCAGGAAGCTGACGGACTCGCGGCCGTCGATGATCCGGTGGTCATAGCTTACGGCAAGATACATCATGGGGCGTACCACGATCTGTCCGGCTACGACAACGGGACGATCTTCGATCTTATGCATCCCAAGAATAGCTGATTGTGGAATATTGATGATGGGTGTCGACATGAGGCTGCCGAATACACCTCCGTTGGTAATAGTAAAGGTCCCGCCCTGCATTTCTTCCATGCTGAGTTTGTTATCTCTTGCCTTGGTAGCGAGCTCGACCACTTTCTTTTCGATGTCGGCCATGCTGAGGCTTTCGGCATTGCGGATCACGGGGACTACCAGACCTTTCGGAGCGCTGACAGCAATGGAAATATCGCAATAGTCGTGGTAGACCAGCTCATCGCCGTCGATGTAGGCATTGACGGCCCGCCATTCCTGCAGGGCATAACAGGTGGCCTTGGTAAAAAAGCTCATAAAGCCCAGGTTGACACCATGCTTTTCCTTGAACTTGTCCTTGTATTTTGTGCGGAGGGCCATGACGGCGCTCATATCCACCTCATTAAAGGTGGTGAGCATGGCTGTCGTATTCTTGGCTTCCACCAGGCGGCGGGAGACTGTCTTACGCAGGTTGCTCATCTTCTCACGCTTTTCAGCGCGGGTGAACAGCTCTTTGCCTGGGGTCCGACCGGGATGAGCCAGGGCTTCCAGCACATCGTTCTTAAGGATCTTACCGCCCGTGCCGGAGGGAACAATGGAACCGGCATCGATCTTCTTGTCGGATATGATGGCTGCAGCTACGGGAGTAGCTTTGATATCGTTCGGAATAGAGGTCACAGGAGCCTGTGCAGCAGGGACTGCAGCAGCAGCTTTGCCGGCATTGGAAGACTGACCCGTTTCAGCAGGCTTGACGCTGGCAGCTGTTGCTACGGTGCTTGGAGTAGCCCCGGCGCCGGCCGACGCGCCATTGGAGGAGGGACGCGCAGCAGTCTCATCGATCTGCGCCACAACGTCGCCGATCTTCAACGTATCGCCTTCCTTGCCTATCGGTTTCAAAATACCTGCCTGTTCGGCATTGACCTCGAAAGTTGCTTTTTCGCTTTCGAGTTCTGCGATCACTTCATCACGATCTACGTATGCGCCTGCCTGTTTCAACCATTTCACCAGGGTCACCTCGCTGATGGACTCACCTACTGCCGGAACTTTAATATCGATCATTTAATCCTCCTTCTCCCCTCGGGGAGTGTGTTTATTTTAAAAATTTATCTATTCCTCTTACCACTAGTCTAAATGTTAAATGCCGTTTCGATGATCTCTGCTTGCTCCTGTGCATGCACTTTCGAATAGCCGGTGGCGGTGGCAGCGCTGGGCTGACGGCTGATGACCCCGTAATTGATCGTCTTGAGGTTCATCTGCAGGAAACTGGCGGCTCCCATATTCAGCGGCTCTTCCTGTACCCAGAACCAGGTGGCTGCCTGGCTGTATTTTTTGTATAAGGCTTCGAGTTGAAGCAGGGGCAGGGGGTATAACTGCTCCAGCCGGACGATGGCTACGTCCTTACGATTATCCTTTTGCTGGCGTTCGGCCAGGTCGAAATAAACCTTGCCGGCGCAGAACAACACTTTCTTCACCTGGTTGGCATTATCCACAAAGGAATCGTCCACAACTTCCTTAAAGCCGCCGGAAGTAAATGCTGACATGTTCGAATAAGTGCCGGGATGCCGGAGATTGGCTTTTGGCGAGAAGTTGATCAGTGGCTTACGGAAGGGCCAGGCCAGCTGTCTTCTGAAGGCATGGAACAGGTTGGCTGACGTCGTAATATTGGTAACCACCATATTCAGCTCAGCGCACATCTGGAGGAATCTTTCCATGCGGGCGCTGCTGTGCTCGGGCCCCTGTCCTTCATATCCATGGGGCAGCAACAGCGTAACGCCATTCATGCGCTGCCATTTCTGCTCGGCTGCGGAAATGAACTGATCGATCATGGTCTGGGCGCCATTGCTGAAGTCCCCGAACTGGGCCTCCCACAATACCAGGGCATTGGGGTTAGCCAGGGCATAACCGTATTCAAATCCCAGCACGCCATATTCACTGAGCAATGAGTTGTAGATACGAAACTGACCTTTGGCGTCGGGCAGTCTGCTCAGACGATTGTATGACTGGTCATTATTTTCATCTCTCAGTACGGCATGACGATGGGAGAAAGTACCTCTCTGTACATCCTGTCCGCTCATACGAACATCCTTTCCTTCCAGCAGGAGGCTGCCATAGGCCAGCAGCTCGCCCGTCGCCCAATCTACTTTTCCTTCTTCAGAAAAGAGCTTGACCTTGTCCTGTAACAGCTTTTCTATTTTACGAAGGGGTTTGAAGTCTTCCGGCCATGTCATGATGGCGTCGAATACTTTTCTAAAGTCCGCTTCGCTGATGGCTGTTGCAGGCGAGTGATCGAAATCCACCGGAGTGGCTTTGCGCAGGCTGCGCCACCACAGTTCCGGCTGCTGGTAATGATATGGCAGGGGATGTTGTTTTACCTCATCCAGTCTTTCCTGCAGATCACCCCAAAACTTCTTTTCCATCTCTTTTGCAAGGTCCTTTGCATCGGCCTCGCCATTTTCGATGAGGAACTGGGTATATACTTCCCGGGCATTGGGATGCTGGTCGATCAGCGCATACAGATGCGGCTGGGTAAATTTCGGATCATCGCCTTCATTGTGACCATGGCGGCGATAGCATACCATGTCGATAAAAATATCTGTGTTGAAGTCCTGGCGATAGCGGGTAGCTATCTCAGCGCATTTTACCACGGCTTCGGCATCGTCCCCATTTACGTGCAATACAGGTGCATGAATGGCTGCCGCCAGGGATGTACAATAATCTGAGCTGCGGGCATCGTCGAAGTCGGTGGTAAACCCGATCTGGTTGTTGATGACAAAGTGAATAGTGCCGCCCGTATTGTATCCTTTTAGCTCGCTCATCTGCATGACTTCATACACGATGCCCTGACCTGCCACCGACGCATCGCCATGGATGAGAATAGGGAGGATCTTGTCGTAATCGCTGTTGTACATGACATCGGCCTTGGCCCGGGCAAAACCAACGACTACAGGGTCGACGGCTTCCAGATGGGAAGGGTTGGGCATCAGCTTCAGGTGAACCGTCTTGTCCTTGTCCGTCTGCACTTCACTGCCATACCCCATATGATATTTTACGTCTCCGCTGCCCATGGTCTGGTCCAGCTTGGCCGTGCCTTCGAATTCACTGAATATCTGCTCATAGGTCTTACCCATGATGTTGGACAGGACATTCAGACGGCCGCGATGGGCCATACCGATGACCACCTCCTGCACGCCATAATCGGCGGCAGTATTGATAATGGTGTCCAACGCAGGGATAGTGGTCTCTCCTCCTTCCAGGGAGAACCTTTTCTGACCGATGTATTTGGTATGGAGAAATTTCTCGAACATGACCCCCTCGTTCAGCTTTTCCAGGATACGTTTCTTCTTCTCCAGGGGAAGCGGGTTGAGGAATTTTTTCTCCATCTCATTGGTGAGCCAGTCGATCTTTTGCTGCTCGCTGATGTATTTGAACTCGATGCCCACATGGCCCGCATAGCAGCTCTGCAGGTGCTGAAGGATATTACGGAGAGAGGTAGTCCCAAGTCCGATGAGATTGCCGGCAAAGAAATTCTTATCCATATCCTCTTCCGTAAAGCCAAAGAAAGCCAGGTCGAGGTTGGCGCCACGATCTTTACGGGGACGTATAGGATTTGTTTTGGCCACCAGATGGCCTTTATTGCGATAGCCAAGGATGAGGCGATAGGCCCCTAATTCCTTTTTCCAGTCCACTCCATCGGAAGTGGTCAGCGTCCCGTCGGCAGATTTGGCGCCTGCGACAGCGGTATGAACGCCGTTGGAAGAGCCGTTCACCCCACCGGCTGCCTTCCCTTGCGTAACAGCAAAGTCAAAACCTTCAAAAAACTTCCTGAACTCAGGATCTACTGCATCGGGGTTCTTTACAAAGTCCTGGTATAAGCCCTCGATATAAGAGGGATGAGAATTAGTTATAAACGAATAGTCCTTCATAGACGCGCTTAAGCATTGTTTCCAGAAAAATCTTCCGCCAACAGACGAGCATCCCGCCGTCGAAAACGGGTTACAAATATCGTTGAAAATAGTCATTCCTACCCCCGTCCGGGTCTTTTTCTATTGTTTTTAACCATAGCCTTACCCGGAGGTCATCCAACCCATTCCATTTACTTCCACCCACTTACAACGGACGGTTGGCTCATCAAGTGTCTTTTGGGCAATTTTTAGGAATAAAACCCTTTCGAATTTGGAATATTCATGGGTTGGGGCTACCTTTGCCGTCCTAAAAATGTCGAGTAATGGCAAATCATAAGGCAACCAAAAAAGATGTAAGGCAAGCCACCAAGCGCAGGGATCGCAATCGCTACTATGGCAAGACTACCCGTAATGCGATCCGCGATCTGAGAGAGATCAAGGTGCAGAAAGAAGCTGGCGACAAGCTGCCTGAAGTAGCCGCTATGATCGACAAACTGGCTAAAAAAGGCGTTATCCACAAGAACAAAGCCGCCAATCTGAAGAGCAAATTGGCCCGGAAAATCAATACTTTAGGAGCTACTGCCGCTAAATAAGCGATCTATCTTCATCTTTATAGGAAAGCATTCTCCTTCGGGTGGATGCTTTTTGCTTTTCGGGCGTATCAGCCCCTGAGGAACTTTTCCAGGGCAACTATGAACTTATCTCCAAGCTCCTCTGTATCTTCCTCATCCTCAATGGAATGAAACTTTAATTTTACCCTTTTCCTGTTCTGCAGCAGACTTAACACCCCATCGCTGTTCTGCGCCAGGGTGAGAAAATCGCCGTTTTCCAGTGACACCGGCTCCAAAGCGCCCAGCCCAAGGACATTAGCCTTGTCGACGATCATAAATCCATTAGTCTGTTGCAACAGCTTCAGGTAATCGTCCGGGAATCAGGTATCACCTTCAGATCCAGCGCTTCCATGGGGTCATTGGCCAGTCTGAACTTTGTTATCACGGGCTTACTTGTCCATAATATCTTTTTGCAGCTGGGTTTGACCGTCATTTCTACAATAGACCCATCATAGGCCTTAAATTCCACGTTATATTTTTCCGAAGCAAAGACAAATGATAAAGTAGCGAGCTTGAACGAGTCCTTCCGGGTAAAGAGCAGCTCTATATAACTGCTATTCCCATATAATTCAAGGAGATATCTTTTGTGAAAATAGGACCTCTTGCCTCGATTGATATTTCTCGCCTGGTGGGAGACAACTTCACCGCCTCCATTGGTTAGATGGGTTTCCAACTCTTTAAATAATGCAATTTCCAGGGGTTTCAGGCCACCCTTGAAAGATCTTGGACCCAGGGTATACTTCTCATAAAGCCTGCCCACAACGACTGCCAGCACAAACAATAGGAAAATGCCACCGAGGATGGCCAAAAAGATCAGCATATAAGGGATTTAGGTCCCTCAAATATATAGCAATAAAAGAATGATCAATATCTTCTGTCTCTGTCACCGCCAGGACGCCAGCCGCCCCGGACTCCGCGATCCCCTCTATCCCCACGATCTCCGCCGCGGTCTCCACGATCTCCACCCCCACCTCTGTCACCGCCACCGCCATAACCACCCCGGTCTCCACCACCGCCATAACCACCTCTATCACCGCCACCACCGTAACCACCGCGTCCGCCGCCGCCGCCATAACCGCCACGGTCTCCACGATCTCCGCCTCCTCTGCCGCCACCATAGCCACCGCGTCCACCGCCACCGCCGTAACCACCACGGTCTCCACCACCGCGCTGACCACCGCCGCCTTTCGATTGCTCCTCTGCCTCTTTTACAGCCAGTTTTTTGCCTTTGATACCAGCGCCATCCAGCGTTTCTATAGCCCCTTTCGCTTCCGTATCATCGGGCATATCCACAAAGCCGAAGCCTTTACTTTTCCCGGTCTCCCTGTCGAGGACAACTTTTGCGGAGTGCACTACACCATATAATTCGAACATTTCTTTTAGATCAACATCGTCGAAATCAGAAGGTAAACCTGCTACAAAAAGCTTCATGCCAGTGAATTTGAGGTAAAAATACAAAGATGACTGCTATATATGGTAATAATATTAAAAATTGTTCTGTAATTTTTAAGATATGGTTTTCAACGTATTTGAACCGCTTAAATACGGTCTAAGGATTGCTAAGGGCTTGCATTTAGACAACCGCTTTGTCCTTTCTCGTATCTTCCAATCATCATTGAAGATACCCACTTATCCACTTTTTATGGATGACCATGACCCTGGACGGTCACCCAGTATCCCCATCAGCCGGACAGTCCCCGTCCTGACACTACCCGCTTTTATAAAAGTAATCACCCGGCGTCCACGCATAGATGTTATAGATGGTCGCAGGCGCAATATCCTGGTCAATGGTCCCGCCGCGGTCCGGAAATTGCATAGCAGACCGTATGATAAGGGAATTAAAAAAGATACCGGTTACCAGTCAGGAAGAAGCATTCCAGCTGATCAACCGGCTCAGCCAGCACTATGGTATGCACCAGGACCCCCATCGCTATCAATTCCATGTGTCCAGCGATCTTTATTCCGCCTATTACGATGCGGAAGAGAAGGTAGTAAAGATGGAATCTATCCATCCGGATACCACTGAAGAACAGATCAGGGAATTCTTGATCAGCTTTCCCACCTTTTTTTAACCTCATTACCCGGGATTTTTGCTATTTTGGCAAAATGGATATGAACATCCCGGTCAACCGGAAAAGACTTCCCACCACCTTTGTACTGTACCTGCTATTGACGGTAATGCTGACCTTGAATTTCTTTTTCAACCTGGATGGTTTCGATGCCAGGAGCAATTTCATCAACCTGGCAGTAGGGGTCATTGTCACAGGCTTAGCCGGCATTATAGCCATCCTCTACCTGGCTGATTACCTGAAATCCGTGATTGATAAGGATGCTCTTCTGCAAATTTCTGCCACAGGCATAGATGACAACCTGAGCCTTTTCTCGTGCGGACAGATCCCCTGGAGCGAAATTACCGGCGCAGCTATACTCCATTCCCGTCTGTTGAAAGCCAGTTTCCTCATTATCCATGTTTCCAATCCTGAAAAGCTCGTAGCAAGAAAAAAATACTTTGTCCGCCTCATCTTACAAAAATTCTTACGCAGATGGGGGACACCCGTGGTGATCTCTTCCCAAAGAGTCAATTACGACCTGGGGCAGTTGAAAGAAATTGTCATTTCCCATACGCGCAGTTTTTAACATGATCAAAGCCCAACCCCAGGACAAAGAGTTAGTCACCACCCTGCTCACCCAATGTTTTGACGGCAACAAAAGCGTCAATTACATCATTCCCCAGGATCGTCACCGGACCAGGGGCATCCAGCGGCTAATGGAATACTCCTTCGACTATTGCCGGCTTTTTGGAGAAGTCTATCTATCTGATGACAAACAAGGCTGCGCACTCATTATCTATCCCCAACAGGTAAAAACAACATTACGATCTATACTTCTCGACCTGCGGCTGATCTTTCGATGCATCGGTCTCGTCAATCTCCGGAAAGCGCTGCAACGCGAAGCAATGATTAAAAAACTTCACCCCCGCGAACCCTTTTGCTATTTGTGGTTCATCGGTGTAGCGCCCAAATCACAACAGAAAGGCATTGGCAGTAAATTACTAAAAGAACTGCTGGATCAATGTAACCGGCAAGATCTACCCGTCTACCTGGAAACCTCTGTAGAGCGAAATACTCCCTGGTATGAGCAATCAGGTTTCACAACTTACAACCAGCTGGACCTGGGATATACCCTGTATTGCATGAAAAGAGGAAGATGATTATTTTGTTAAAAAATTAACATCATGCCTACCATTACCGACGACTTCATGAAACAAATGATGACGACAACCAAACCTTACACCCTTGTCCTCCTAACCAAAGGCCCCAACTTCAACAGACCGGACGCACCCGCCATCATCTGGGAGCATGGCCGCCGGAACTTCGAGCTTCGCGCAGAAGGGCTGCTCTCCGTTGTATTTCCCATCAGAAATGACAGCGACAAGGCAGGTGTCGGTGTCTTTAATGCCGATGTAGAACAGACTAAAAAGATCATAGAGGAAGATCCCGCGGTAAAAGAAGGTATACTCAATTATGAAGTCCATGCGACGAGGAGCTTTCCCGGTGACAAATTACCGGAATAATTGAAGTACCTGCACCGTTGCCTTGATCATTTACCTACAAACAACTCTATTGCACCACCTTCACCATCCCCGCGCCATTATACGAATGATATTCTCCGTTATACATGGCGTCAGCGCCGACGGGTCCCATCCTGTAAACACCCGGTGACACCGCCCGCACAGCATAATAATATACCTGTCTGGTATTTCTCAGGTTATCGAACAAATTGATCCGGTCATCCCGTACATCCAGGGCTGTCGGCGTCTCGGCGTCCTTGATCCAGTCCATGCCTGGTATATCCTTGGTCCGTGGATTTTCGATCTCAAAGCCGGCCGGCAGCATGTCGGTGATCACCACATTGTCGATGTCTGTGCTGTAGGTCTTTTCCAGCGTAATCTGTACGATGACAAGATCATTCTGATGGAATGTGTTGCCGGCAATCGGACGGCCGTTGCGGTCGAAGAAACGCTTGCGTACCTTCAGATAGCTGTCCTCTTCTTTGTAAGCGCCGGAACCGCTGATGCCTTCCACCTGCCAGAAATAATAGACCTTCCCGCTACCACGCGTAACGATATCCACTTTCGGCACACCCGATCCCGACCCCTTAAGCTCCTTCGAAGACAGCTTCAACGGATTGCCATTCATCGAGCCCACTGTCCTGCCGTCAACTTTGACGTCTGCCGTAGCCGTAGAGCCGGCTTCGCGTCTTGCCACCTTGCCCATGCCCAGGAAGCTGAAGGCCAGTTCCTGCGTCGTATACCAATAACGCTGCTTCAACTTCGCAGAGATATGTCTTACCATCGTGGGAATTTGAGCATTGTCCGGATCCGCATCCACCAGCACGTTCAGGGCCAGGGATTCGTCGCGGATATCGGAATAGAAGCTGCCGCCTGTCTGCGCCACCGACTCTTCACCCGCAAATTGAGAAGGCAGGAATTCCTTAAAGCTCTTCTTATCACCTGACAGTGCATAGGCTGCTGACAGCAGGTATTTACAATCCAGGCTCAGCAATGCCGGGTTCGCCTTATAGTAGTTCATCACGCTGACATTGGGTCTGCCCGCCAGGGACAGGACATATAAACCATAAGCTACTTCCTTCGGCGCTATTTTCTTATTCTGATCCCGGTTGTAGTAATAGGTGATCGTCTCCCTGTTCTTCAGCCTGTTATTGATATAACCCAGCATCGTCTCCAGCAGCCCCTTGTCCACGTCAAAGCCTGCCTTCTGCGCTTCGAGCAGGAAATGCGCCGAATAGATGGTCGCCCACCAGTTTTCAGAGCCTTCGTTGTCCCACAGCGTGACGGCTCCGCTATACAACTGCCGCATCTTGATCTTGCGGATAGCCTCCTGTACATTCGAATTGGCGGAGGCCCGCATAGCCGCATTACCCTGCCGCATCAGGTCTGCCAGATCACTATAATATAATTGCGGGAAGGCCGCGGATACTGTCTGCTCGGTACAACCATAGGGATATTCCACCAGCCAGTTAAGATATTTCGACAGTTCTATCACGGGACTTCTGCTCACCAGCAGTTGATAATCTACACTGGAAGGAATAAAGTCACTGGCATTCCAGTTGATCGTCTGTGAAGCACCGCCGCTGACAGCGCCGCCGTCCGTGATCTTTTGCAGGGGGGCGGAAGGACGAACACCTATCTCGGTCTCATCCGTAAAATGTTCGCCCATGCTGGCGACATCCACCGACACTTTACCCACCCCTACTGTAGGAGGAGCCACGATCTGGAAGACCGCGCGACCTTCGCTGTTAGCTGCAACGGACAGTGACATATGATCGTCGCCGGCCACACGCACAGCGCCGGTTACCTTCAATCGCGCTTCCGCACTGGCGGCCGAAGAAGTTGTATTCGTGATCGTCACGGGCATGGTCACGGTATCACCGGGACTTAAAAACCTCGGCAGCGCCGAACTAAGCACAATAGGATCGGCCACAGTCATCGTCGAGGTTGAGGATCCAAACCGCTGATCCTTGTACGCCAGGGCCATCAATCTCACCTCGCCGGAGAATTGGGGTATATCGAATTCAAACGATGCCTCGCCACTGCCATCCGCCCTGGCAATGCCGCTCCAATATGAGACGATCTTTATCCGTTTGGCAGGCATGGGGTTCACCCGCTTTTTCATGTCCCCTTCCGCATCACCACCCGTACTGCTGAGGCTGGGCCGCACTTCAGGGAAAAGCAAGGGATAAAGGTCATACCCGTTGACCTCCAGGGCACGCTTGGCATAAAAATGTGCATAAGGGTCTGGCGTCTCGAAATCAGATATCTGCAGTACGCCATTGTCCACCGCCGCAAGGGTCACCATGCTGCCGGGGGCCGCCTTCACCGTAACCTTCTGATGCGTATGCGAACGAACCGCTTTCTGAGCTTCGATATTGACGGCTATCTTCCGATCCTTCTCCTCCACTTTTACCGATTGGTAGCCATGCGCTACCGTCAGCGGGATATCGGACAGCTCATGCGGCTTGATCAGCGTAGCCGTGATATAGACGTTGGGGATATCATCTGCCGTGAGGGGCAGGTCCAGGGAAGCATCCCGCTTGTCTACATTGACATATTGGTAGGACACGACTTTATCGGTCTCCAGGGTCACCAGCATGCGACCGCTGAAAGGCGTCTTGAAGTGGGCTTTCACCGGCTCACCTGTATAGTAAGACGCTTTGTCCAGGTCGATATCGATATGTCCCTCATTATTGACATCAAACGAAGTATTGTCACCGCCCCAGGAACCATAGCTGTAGAAGCTCCGGCTGACATAGGCGTTAGCGCCGGGGATGGACACCCGCAATTCGTAGTCGCCGGGACTGCGGGGCACAAAAGAATACCGCGTGTTTTCTCCGCTGACCGAGATAATGCTGGAGGCGATCAGCTTGTCCTCTTTCTGCGATTCGTACCGGAAATAGCTGCCGCTCTTGCTAAGGACCGTCCTGTATTCATGTTTGATCACCTGTACCCGCGCCGAAACCCCGTTCAACACCTTCTCGCTGCGATCCAACGCGATCAACGGGAATTGTATGGCCTGGTTCAACGCGTAATATGAATAACCGTCATCCGACACCCCAAAATAAACAGGCTGCGTAAATATGTCCACAGAAGCACTCCGGCTGACAGGACGTCCTGTCTCATCAAAAACAGTTGCAAAAAAAGTGGTCTGCAATACCCCCAGGTTCTTATACATATCCGGCACCTCGAACTTTTCTACCGCATTGCCCTGTTCATCTGTTTTGCCCTCTTTTGAATCCTTATTGAAAAGGGTACTCTGGCTGGCAAGGCTGAAGTCATAGTTCCGGTAATTTTTGGGATTAAAGGTCTTCTGCCTCGTCTGCGCTTCATATTCATAGTTGCGATTGGCAGCCGGTGGACCAAAGAAATTCACAGCATGTATGTTCAGCCTGGCAATATCGCCTGTCTCCAGGAAAGGCTTGTCCAGCTTGGCCGTGACCTTGATCCTGTCAGGGACGAACTCCTCGATGCGGAAGGGTTGTGTGGCCAGTAGCACGTCGTTAGAGGTATATACTTCCAGGGAATAGCTGCCGGTAATAGCGGATTGAGCGATATCCACACTTCCTTCCAGGGACCCCTGCTCATTGAGGCTCTTACGGAAGGTCTTTAGCTCCTTTCCATTAGGTAGCAGGAATTTTAGCTTGACAGGTAGCTCACCCGGCGATTTCCATTGCCTGTCACGGACGATCACGGAGAAATTCAGCTTTTCCCCGGGACGATAGATATCCCTTTCCGGATAGATAAAGGCATCCAGACCGGTACTATTGCTATGACGGCCTCCCACTTCAAAACGGGAGGTATTGACCTTGGTCGTACCAAAAGGAAGATAGTTGAAGTCATCCGCCGTCTTGGCGATGATCATGGCTGGTTTAAAGCCGGCCAGATCCTTACGGGTATAGGCGATCTCCGCTACGCCGTCCGCATTGGTGGCGCCCATTCCCAAGAGCTGGTTATTCGACCCATATGCCAGCACATTGACACCGGTCAGCGCTGCCGCAGTCTTTATGGAATTGGCAAAAACCAGCATCTTTTCATTGCCTTCCCTGGCAATAAGACCGATGTCAGACAAAGACACAAATCTGTTATCCCGCACCCAATAATCCTTGACGCTCCGGATCATTATATGGTAGATGCCTTTAAAGTCCGGCAATTTATCGGCAATGCTGAAATTAAACAGCCTGTTGTTCCCGCTCTTTGGCAATGAACGGGTGTCCACCTCCTGCTCGTAGATTACATCGCCCAGGGTGATGTCGCCATTGCTGGCGCCGCCGTAGTCGTAATCACCCTCACCCTCTTCACCCTCATAAGAGGTGGTCGAAGTGTTCTTTTCTTTGGGATTATATCCGTACCGCTGGGCCATCAGCAGGTTGTTCTCATAGATCTTGGAAACGATGACCTTTACTTTTGGTACATTGATGATCTTCACCTCTATGTTCTGCGCCCCTTTGCCGGAGAGATAGACCCCCTTGCTATTGGCAAAGCTGATGGAGGGCTCCAGCTCGCCAAAAGTGATGTTCGTATTGTATTCTTCGTGCAGCACGCCGCCGATGCGTCCACGCAGCCCCTTGGTCAGGCTAAGCGCATAGCTTTTCGATTGATCGAAGTTGTCGCTGGTGATGATAAAGCCGTCATCGGAAGTCTCCACCGTAAATTTAACCGCCGGATCCAGCTTGATAAAAGAAGCCAGGCTGGTGGCTACCACCTGCTGGCTGGTCAATACTTTGATCGTCCCCATCGTCCCATCATGCTCTGTATGGACATCATTGACCTGCAGGACAAAGGGTGAAGGAATGGTGGACTTGCTCTCCAGCTTTTCTTTCAGACCATTCGTGCCACCCTCGGGCGCCAGTCCTTTGTCGATGGAAATGGTAGCCTCCTTGTTCTTATCCTCCATTTTCAGATTAAGCAGACGGACCGTAATCTTATCGTCGGCAGAAAGGGTCTGCAACGTATAGCTCACCGGCTGCCCCTCTACAGTGATCTGCAATTTCTCCTTCAGGGAATTGGGATTGACGGGATAATTGAACTGCAGGTCGACTTGCGGAACAGCAGTGCTGCTGCTCTCATCCTGGAGCACCCAGGAAGCGTTGGTATTGTCCAGCTTAAGCTCGGGGGTATGGAAGACCAGGTCCTCGCCCTTGGAGATGCGTCCATACTTGCTGTATTGAAGAATATCATTCCTCAGGGTAGCTTTGAAAGTAGTGGCTGGCGTCAGGGGCTGGGAGGGAGAGAACACCAGTTCGTCCGGATGTTCCCAGCGGAACCGGCCCGGGATCTTTGGTTCAAAACTGACATACTGAGTGGAATCCCACCGGTCAAGAAGGGAATCTTTTACCAGGTCCTGGTCGAACCGGAAAACAAGATTGCCGAGCGCCGGTACTTCCTCACGGGCATTTGTATATTGCAGACTGACGGTGCTGCGGTTGCAGGACGTCATCATGAATGCGGAAAATACGGTTGCTAAAAGGGCAGATGCAAAAAAACCTGAGCTGATACGCATAGGAGGTCAGATTGAAGATGGGGGAGCTTTATTTTTGAATCAAGATACAATAAAATATATGCCGGTCGTTAAACGCACCGGACAAAAAACTAAAAGTATTTTAACGGCTAACCTAAGGAGGAATTGTTGGGGAGTACATAAATTGAGGAAAAAATCCTATTGTGAAGATATACCACGGATATCGGTATTGTCAAGAGGCGTCGCAATAAGAATTTGTTAAAGCGTAAAAAATATACTCCTGGGGTGAGGAACACCGTTGGAAGGTTGTGATCTTTAGGTTACCAAAAATGAAAGAACTCTTTTTTAATGCACGTCTGAAACGAAGACTGGCCAGACTTCTCGGCGGGGTGGCAGCTGCCTTCCTGCTTTTTCTTCTCCTGAACTGGATATTCCCCCTTCCTGACAAGATAGAATATTCCACCATCATCGAAGACAGCCAGGGCGAGGTGGTCAACGCTTTCCTCACCCACGATCAGCAATGGCGCATGAAGACGGAGCTCGGGGAGATCTCGCCCTTGCTGCGGAAGACCATCGTGGAAAAAGAGGATAAATACTTCTACTACCACCCCGGGGTCAACCTGCTGGCTATGACCCGGGCCTTTTTTATGAATATCCTGCATATGCGGCGGACTTCCGGCGCCTCCACCATCACTATGCAGGTGGCCCGCAGCCTTGAACCCAAACGGCGGACCTATTGGAATAAGATCCGGGAGATGTTCCGGGCCCTGCAGCTGGAATGGAAGTACAGCAAGGACGAGATCCTGCAGTTGTACCTGAACAAAGTGCCCTATGGCGGAAATATCGAAGGGGTCAAATCGGCCGCCATTTTATATTTTAAGAAAAATCCCGATCACCTGTCCCTGGCCGAGATCACAGCCCTCTCCATCATCCCCAATCGTCCTTCTTCGCTGGTGATGGGAAAAAACAATGATAAGATCATAGAAGAGAGGAACAAATGGCTCAAACGCTGGGCAAAAGAAAAGGTCTTCACAGAAAAAGAGATCGCAGACGCCCTGAACGAGCCGCTTACCGCCACCCGTGGCGCCGTCCCTCATTTTATTCCCCATCTTGCCTGGAAGCTAAAGAAACAGGGCGGCACGGAAGTCTTTCATACAACCATCGAGCTGAATACCCAGCGAAAGATCGAGAAGCTGGTAAAGGATTATTCCCGGACCCTCAGCTTTCAGCATATCCACAACGCAGCCGTGATCGTGTTGGACAACAGGACCCATCGCATCATCAGCTATGTCGGATCCGCCGATTTTTCAGACACGACGGATGGGGGCCAGGTGAATGGAGCAGCAGCCATCCGGCAGCCGGGCAGCACACTGAAGCCTTTACTATATGGTCTTTGCATCGACGAAGGTCTCCTGACACCAAAGATGATGATCACCGATGTGGCGGTGAACTACGAAGGATATGCCCCGGAGAATTATGACCGGAAGTTCAACGGTTATGTCACCATGGAATATGCGCTGGAGCATTCACTGAATATTCCCGCTGTAAAAAGCCTGAAGGCATTGGGTACGGACAAGCTGATCCAAAAGCTGGGGTCCTGTAACTTCCAGCAGATAAAAAAAGACCAGAAAAAGCTGGGATTGTCCATGATCCTGGGAGGATGCGGCGCTACATTGGAAGAGATGACAGGGCTGTATTCCATCTTTGCCAACGAAGGGAAGTATGTGCGACCCATCTACCTGGTAGATACCACCGCCAAATCCTCCTCTGGCAGATCCATCCTCTCCCCCGAGGCGACCTTTATGATCGATGAGACCCTGTCAAAGGTCAACCGTCCCGACTTCCCCCTGAACTGGGAAAGTACCACGCACCTGCCCAAGATCGCCTGGAAGACAGGTACATCCTACGGTCGCAGGGACGCCTGGAGCATCGGTTACAACCGCCGGTTTACCGTAGGAATATGGGCGGGAAACTTTTCAGGCGCCGGTATCCCTGAACTCAGCGGCGCTAATACAGCCACGCCTCTCCTGTTCCAGGTGTTCAACACGATCGATTATGACGACGACCTGCCCTGGTTTTCCCTTCCCAAAGGCTGTGAAAGCCGCTCGGTATGCTCCGAAACAGGGCTGCCTCCTACCGATCATTGCACCAGTCTCGTGACGGATTATTTTATCCCGCTGATATCTCCTTCCCGGAAATGCGACAACATGCAGGAGGTATTCGTGTCGGCGGATGAAAAGATCTCCTATTGCCGCAACTGCCTGCCCGAAAATGGGTACAGGAAAAAACTCTACAAGCTCATTTCTCCGGAGATGAAGGAATATTTTGAGGAAAACAGAATAGCTTACCAGGCCATTCCTCCCCATAATCCTGATTGCGAGAAAGTGTTTCAGAATGGCGCTCCCCTCGTCATCAGCCCTTCCAACGGCAGCGAATATCTTATCAACCGGAAAGATCCCGAGCCCCTCCAGCTGCGCTGCCGCGTCAGCAATGATGTGGGAAAGGTCTACTGGTACATCAACAACAAATTCTACAAATCCGGTGAAGCGAGCGCCAAACAATTCTTTGTGCCTGAAGAAGGACCGGTGAAGATCTCCTGTACGGACGATAAGGGCCGAAACAGGAATATATGGATCAGGGTGAGGTATGTGAACCTATAGAGGGGTTTTTATGATCTCACCCTGACCCCAGTTTTGTTTAGCTCCCACGACATGCCAGCCATCCTTCTTACGCCGGTATAAATAGGTAATTCCGCCGCCGCTGCCAGGTTTGCCCAGCAAATTGACGTCCATCACCGCATACTGTCCGTCGTCTGTGAAAAAAGGGGGCGATAGGCTGAATATTTCCATCTTATGCCCCGCAGGAACATCGATCAGTGAGTCCGCTGTCTTTGCGCTGATGCATATGGCTTTCTTCAGCTTGTCCTGCTTCCAGTAATAGGGTTCCCGGCTTATATGCACTTTATACGCCAGCTCGTTCAGGGTGACCAACGGCACTGCTTCCTGCAAATGGTATTTCACCCATTCGTCGTAGTCGAATTTTTCAAACCGGCAGGTGTCCGCCCCCGCCACCAGGTAAAAGCTGGAGGCCCCCTTACTATCGTAGACTTTTATCGTCTCACTGACAAATTCCTCTTTCGACGGCAGGCCCTGCCCCCGGCCGGCAAAGACGATAAAAACAAATAGGAAAAGGTATATGATGCGCATACTAATTCACTTTCTTTACGCTACCGGCCCCACTGACATGCTGATTTACGTCAGAAGCATTGCCTTTGTAGTTGACATTGCCTGCCCCGCTGACGGTTGCATCCAGCTTTACGCTGGCATATACCTCGGCAGAACCCGCCCCGGAGATATCCACCGTGGTATTTTCGGCCAGAAGCTCATAGCAATGGGCATGACCCGCCCCCGTGAGCTCCAGGTCCACATCCTTGGTCTGGCCTTTCAGGTTGATATTGCCGCTGCCGGATACTTCCGCAGCCAGCTTGGGCGCATCCACTTCCATCTTGATATCGCCGGCGCCGGTGACATGCAGGTGCAGGTCCTCGGGGTTGGATATCTTAGTCTGTCCAATGATATCACACGCTCCCGAAGCGCTGATCCGGCTGTAGACGGGAGATGTCACATATACATTGATATCGCCGGAGGGACGGAGGTTGAATCCCGACCTTTCCTTGATATAGACCTTATCGCCTTCCTGGAAGACCTCTATATATTGCAGCAGGTTGTCATCCGTCTCGATCTTTACCGAAGGCTGATCCCCCTGCGAGACCATCACTTTAGCCGCGCCGCCCACCTCGACCTCTTTAAATTTATGGACAGTACGCTCTTCCGTCCGGATGTTGCCGCTGCCTCTTATCCGCTTGCCCATAAAATGACGGCAGGACCCCAATATAAAAAATAGGGGAAGCAGCAGGAGGAGAAGGCGTCTTCCATTACGTGTACATGCAGTGTAGTTCATATAAGTGTTTATTTGCTGGGTTGATGGTGACTTAAGGCTACAAAAGTTAAACATTTCCCTCGCATTTTAAAACCTTCTTTGACCATGCGGATTGAATAAAGGTTACGTGGCTCAGCCGGCCCGAATGAAGGATTTTTTTTACCTTCGCGTCACCATGACGGAAAAAATCCTGATTCTCGACTTTGGCTCCCAATATACTCAATTGATTGCCAGAGCTGTACGTGAAGCAAATGTGTATTGTGAGATCATTCCCTACCACCAGCCCATCCACTTCGAGCCTTCGCTGAAAGGTATCATCCTCTCGGGCTCTCCTTTTTCGGTCAACGATGCCAATGCGCCCCTGGTGGACATTGCGGCCCTTCATCAACAGCTACCCGTGCTGGGAGTCTGTTATGGCGCTCAGCTGACGGCCAAACAGTTTGGGGGAAGGGTGGCCAACAGCAGCAAAAGAGAATACGGCCGGGCCTTATTGCACAAACAAAAGGAGGACGTACTGCTAAAGGATGTCATCGAGCGCTCCCAGGTATGGATGAGTCACGCCGACACCGTCCTGGACTTACCCCAGGGATTTGAAGTGCTGGCCACTACGGAAGATATACCCTATGCCGCTTTCCGGAAGGACAATGGCCGGCAGGCACAAGGCGCAGCCGGCGGCGAACATCCCCTTTATTGTCTGCAGTTCCACCCCGAGGTCTACCACAGCATCGAAGGGAAAAAGATCTTAAAGAATTTCCTCGTCGAGATCTGTGGCTGCAAACAGGATTGGACGCCGGCCCATTTTGTCAGCGACACCGTAGCCAACCTAAAAAAACAGATAGGCGATCGCAAGGTCATCATGGCCCTCAGCGGAGGCGTCGACTCCACGGTAGCAGCTACGCTTATCCATAAAGCCATCGGCGACAGGCTGATCGGCATCTTCGTAGACAACGGGGTGCTGCGCAAGGACGAATTCGGACAGGTGCTGGCCACGTACGAACAGATCGGTCTGAATGTAAAAGGCATCGACGCCAAACAGCGTTTTTATAACGAACTGAAAGGTAAGACGGACCCCGAGGCAAAACGTAAGACCATCGGCAAGCTGTTTATCGACGTCTTCCAGGAAGAGGCGGGTAAGGTAGCCGGTGTCGAACTCCTCGGCCAGGGCACCATCTATCCCGACGTGATCGAAAGCGTGTCGGTTCACGGTCCTTCAGTGACGATAAAATCTCATCATAACGTAGGCGGTCTGCCCGAAAAAATGCACCTGGAACTGGTAGAACCCCTGCGTTTTCTCTTTAAAGACGAGGTTCGCCGTGTAGGCGGTGAGCTGGGCATACCGGAAGACTTATTACAACGCCATCCTTTCCCCGGTCCCGGTCTGGCCATCCGCATCCTGGGCGAGATCACCGAGGACAAGGTCCGGTTATTGCAGGCGGCTGATCATGTATATATCAAGGCGCTGAAAGATCATCATCTCTACAGTACCGTATGGCAGGCCGGCGCTATTTTATTACCGGTGAAAAGCGTAGGGGTCATGGGAGATGAGAGGACCTATGAATTTACGGTGGCCTTACGGGCAGTGACCTCTGTGGACGGCATGACGGCGGATTGGGCGCATCTGCCCTATACCTTCCTGGCCGATGTCTCCAATGAGATCATCAACAATGTGAAGGGGATCAACCGGGTAGTGTATGACATCAGCAGCAAGCCGCCGGCCACGATCGAGTGGGAGTAACATTTTATGAAAACCATTTTTCGATATTGCTTACTTTTTCTTTTGCTCCCGGTACAACATGCCATGAGCCAGGTGCAGACTGACACTACCCATCGTGCTATCGATACCCTGCCCCATCACACAGACTCTGCCATCACCCGGCATAAACTGGCGATCTTTCTTCCCTTGTACCTGGATTCCGCCTTTGATGCAGCAAACAGTTACCGGTACGACAAAAACTTTCCGAAATTTATCAACCCCGGGCTGGAATTTTATGAAGGCGCTCAACTGGCGCTGGATTCCCTTCGAAAGGAAAACGCCCGCCTGGAAGTGCACATCTATGACACGAAGTCCGGCCAGAAAAACATTACCCAGGTGCTGCAAAGCCCGGAATTCCAGGGGACGGAGCTTATCATTGGACATGTGGTCCCCGGAGAGATGCAGCAACTGGCGGCGGCGGCATTACAAATGAACGTGCCGTTTATCAATGTAAATTTTCCCAATGACGGAGGTATTACCAATAACCCCGAATTTATCATTCTCAACAGCACTTTAAAGACTCACTGCGAAGGCATTTACCGGTTTATACAACGGAACTATGCTACCAAGCCGGTCGTCGTATTCAGGAAAAAGGGGACACAGGAAGATCGTTTGAAGGGCTATTTTGACGACATCACCAAAACGACAAATTCGGTGCCGTTGAAGATCAAATATGTTACGCTCGATGATGTCTTTGACGCAACAGCGTTGACCCCCCACCTGGACAGCAGCACCCAGACTATCTGTGTAGCCGGCAGCCTGGATGAGAACTTCGCCAGGATGCTTTGCCAGGGACTGGCAGCTATGAATAAGACCTATACGTCACTGGTCATCGGCATGCCCACCTGGGATAATATGGATTTTTCCCGTCCTGAGTTCAACGGGGAGGAGATCGTCTATTCCACACCTTTCTATATCAATCCTGCAGATCCCCTGGTCAGGTCCATACAGCAGTATTTCAAGACTAAATTCTATTCCCGGCCAAGCGATATGGTTTTCCGGGGATATGAGACCACTTACCGTTTTTCCCGGCAGCTGCTGCATACAGGAAAGGGTCTCAGCGGCAGCCTGGGAGAGAAAAAGTTCAAGGTCTTTACAGATTTTGACATCGAGCCCGTGTTTCTCAACAGGCAGAATATGACGCTGGATTATTTTGAGAATAAGAAGCTTTATTTTATAAAGAAACTGGATGGGAATGTGACGGGGGTGTATTAACGGGCGTGTTATTTGCATTACCACCCCATATGCCTCTCATCGAATTCACAGACCGTGGTCTCTATTGCCCGCAAGGCGGGTTCTTCATCGACCCCTGGCGGCCCGTGGATAAAGCCATCATTACTCACGCCCATAGCGATCATGCCAGAGCAGGCAGCGGCTCATATCTATGTCATAAGCTTACGCTTCCCCTATTACAGCTTCGCCTCGGTGACCATCCTTACCAGGCAGTGGAATGGGGAGAGGTCGTGACCATCAACGGCGTACACGTCTCCCTGCACCCTGCAGGGCATATCATCGGCTCATCCCAAATAAGAATAGAATACAATGGAGAGATATGGGTGGTTAGCGGAGACTATAAAACAGAGAACGACGGCATCAGCGGAGCCTTCGAGCCCATACGCTGCCATACCTTTATTACTGAATCCACATTCGGCCTGCCGATCTACAACTGGAAACCCCAGCAGGAAATATTCAACGCCATGCAGGGCTGGATCACCAAAAACAAAGAAGCCGGCAAGACATCCGTTCTCATCGCCTATAGCCTGGGCAAAGCTCAGCGGATCTTACCCGCCATTTCGGCCGTCAGTGACAGGATCTTCCTCCATGGGGCTGTATGGAATGTCCACCAGGCCCTGGTGAATGCCGGCATCAACCTTCCTCCGGTAGAAAAGGTCGACCTCGACGCTCCAAAGGAAACCTTCAGGAACGGCGTTGTCATCGCTCCCTCCGGAGCGGACGAATCTCCCTGGATACGGAGATTCCAGCCTTTTGAGGTGGGCGTGTGCAGCGGATGGATGCAGGTGCGGGGCAATGTACGGAGAAGAAATGCCGACGCAGGCTATGCGCTGAGCGATCATGCGGATTGGAAAGGACTTTTGTCGGCCATTAAGGCGACCGGCGCAGAAAAAGTATTCGTAACACATGGATTTCAGGCAGCGCTCAGCAGGTATTTGAACGAACACGGTATCGGGGCGGCAGAGGTAAGGACGGAATACGGAGAAGACGAAGAAGGAGCATCGGCGCCGCCAGAAGAGGAGACCACTCAAACACTTCCAGAACCATGAACACCCCTGTCCATCATAACGGTATGCGTCTCTTCGCAGAGCTGGTCGTGCTATTGGGCACCAGCACAAAAACAAACGATAAGCTGGAAGCTCTCACCAACTATTTTTCCGCAGCCGCCGATAAGGACAAGGTCTGGGTCATCGCCCTGTTCAGCGGCAGAAGACCCAAGCGCAGTGTCAATACCACCCAGCTGGCCCTATGGAGCCTGGAGATCACCGGACTGCCCGCCTGGCTCTATGAAGAAAGCTATCATACAGTTGGTGACCTGGCGGAAACCATCGCCTTATTGCTCCCCGACCAGGAAGACCCTGTCTGGGCCAACCTTATCGACATCGAACGCACTGAGCAGGACCGCATGAATGAAATAGGACAGCGCAGCTCACAAAAAGGCGACAGCAGCCTGGCCTACTATCTGGAAAGACTGACAGAAATAAGCAAGGAAGAGGAGATCATAAAAAAAGACTTCATTCTCCAATGCTGGGCGCATATGAACAAAGACGAACGCTTCGTCTTTAACAAGCTCATCACCGGCGGCTTTCGCATCGGCGTCTCTCAGAAAATGATCGTCAATGCCCTGGCAAAGACCACGGACACACCCGCATCCGTCATCGCACACCGTATCAGCGGCAACTGGGATCCTGCTACCATCACTTTTGACAATCTGCTCAGCGAGGAATCCACCAGCAGTGATATTTCAAGACCCTATCCCTTCTATTTAGCTTATGCCCTGGAAGACGAGCCTTCCACATTGGTCGATCCGAAAGACTGGCAGGCTGAATGGAAATGGGACGGCATACGGGGCGAGATCATAAAAAGACAGGGCCAGCTATTCGTCTGGAGCAGAGGCGAAGAGCTGATGACCGAAAGGTTACCGGAATACCAGGCATTCTCAACTCATCTTCCTGACGGCACCGTCCTGGACGGCGAGATCATCGGGATACAACCCGCCACTGGAACCCCTTCCCCCAACCATACAGCCACTGGGCCATCATTCTCCAGCCAACCACCCACCGGCACCCCCTCCCCCAACCAACCCGCCGGTCCGGCCAACTTCACCGTCCTCCCCTTTGCCGCACTCCAAACACGCATCGGCCGGAAAAATGTGACAAAAAAACAGCTCACCGAAGCGCCCGTAGGGTTTATTGCCTATGATCTGCTGGAATATGAAGGCGAAGACTGGCGGGAAAGGCCGCTGCAGGAGAGAAGACAAAAGCTCGAACAGATCGTACAGAACATCCATCATCCCCTGATGCATATCTCACCCATCATCGAATTCAATACCTGGGAGCAGCTGGCAGATGAACGTCAAACTTCCCGGGATAAAGGCAGCGAAGGCGTCATGCTGAAGAAAAAAGGCTCCCCTTACCAGGTAGGCCGCAAACGGGGCGACTGGTGGAAATGGAAGATCGATCCGCTCGTCATCGACGCAGTAATGGTCTATGCCCAGAAAGGACATGGACGCCGTAGCAATCTGTATACAGACTATACTTTTGCCGTAAAAGACGAAGACAACGGCAACAAGCTCGTCACTTTTACCAAGGCCTACTCCGGTCTAACAGACAAGGAGCTGGCAGAGGTCGACGCCTTTGTAAAACGTAACTCCCTGGAAAAATTCGGACCGGTGAGGACCGTCAGACCCGAGCTGGTATTTGAAATAGCCTTCGAGGGCATAGCGGCCAGCACCAGGCACAAATCGGGGGTCGCCCTCAGGTTTCCCCGCATCAACCGCTGGAGAAAGGACAAAAAGCCGGACGAGATCAATACGTTGGAAGACCTGAAAAAGATGCTGCAGCAGCACGGCAAGGGCGGCAGCGCAAATACGGAAGGATTGGAGTAAATTTACCCTATGAAGAAGCTGTTCGTGTCGACCTTGATCATACTCGCCTGTCTGGCCTTTACTACCACCCTTCGCCATGACGACCATCCGCATAGTTCTTCGCACAACGAACCTTCGGTTCGCCCCGAGGAACCCGTGGCTATCCCCGCCAGTCCCCAGCGCGTGGGGCAAAAAGATAAAGGATATCAATACCTCACAACGGGAGACTATATCAAAAGCGGCATTCCCTATAATTATTTTCTGTTGGGATTTGGCAGAAGCGTCAGCAACCTCCTGAAAAGAGATAGTCCTAACCACCTCATCAGCCATGAATACACTGCCGTGAAGGCGCCTAATGGAGAGGTCGTGGTCGCCCCCAATTGCCTGCAATGTCATGCGCAGGTATTTGAAGACAAGCTATACGTCGGTCTGGGCAATACAACCATCGACTTTACAGATCATCAAAAGCTGAATGCACGGAATGCCACCATGGCTGAGGCCCTTTTAAAGAAAGGCGATCCCAAAAAATATATGGCTGCCGCCCCCTTTCTCCAATCTATGAAGGTCCTCGGCAGCCAGCTGTATACGCAGGTAAGAGGGGTGAATTCGGCGGATAGGATAGCGGACCTGCTGGTGGCCCATCGTGACCCCTCCACCCTGCGCTGGAGCGATGCGCCCGTCATCGACGTAGCAGGTGGTGTGATCCCCACCGATACCCCACCCTGGTGGCTCCTGAAAAAGAAACATGCCATGTTCTACAATGGTTTTGGACGGGGAGATTTTGGAAGGTTCCTGATGGCCTCCAATCTGCTGACCGTCAGCGACAGTTCCGAAGCCCGGGAAGTCGACAGCCATATCAATGACGTGCTGGCCTATATCTATTCTTTGGAGCCCCCTAAATATCCCCGGCCCATCAATCAAGCCCTGGCAAAGCAGGGAGGAGTGATCTTCGTGCAAAATTGCTCAAAATGCCATGGTCATTATGGCGGCGATGACGGCGACTATCCCAATCTCCTGATACCCGAGTCCACCGTGGGCACCGATTCATTTCTTTACAAAAGCAACTACCAAAGCCCCCAGTTTATCGATTGGTTCAACAAAAGCTGGTTTGCCATGGGCGATCATCCGGCCAGGCTGGAGCCTTTCAACGGCTATATCGCTCCTCCGCTGGATGGCATCTGGATCACAGCACCCTATCTGCACAATGGATCAGTACCTACCCTGGAAGCATTGTTGAACAGTAAGACCAGACCTGCATACTGGTCCAGGGATTTCAACACCCCCCAATACGACTATGAGCAGGTGGGTTGGAAATACACGCGGGAGGCGGCTCCCAGGGGTACAGCGGTTTACAACACCACCCTTGACGGCTATGGTAATTATGGTCATACTTTTGGCGACAAGCTCTCCGACAAGGAGAGAAAAGCCGTCATCGAATACCTGAAGACGTTATAACCGCCCCTCCCTGCGCCGGCTGCTTTACAAACAGCTGATCCCCATCCGCCTTGTAAAAACTGAAGTAATCGGGTGACTCCGCAGACAGCAATACTTCCCTGGTAATTGATAAAGGGCGCATAGGAACAATGTTTATATGTTGGCAGAACAGGTTACTTTTTGTTTTGTGTTATGTACAGTATATCTCCTTCATCTTTATATACGCTAAAAGCCCAGGGCGATTTTTTGGTCATCATAATTTCCCGGCCGTAGAATGCATGGCTCACCGCAAATTCTTTGGCATTGTCGGTATCGAATACAAAAGTCAGATAGCTTTTAAACTGTACAGGACTGGAAAGCTGGTCGTAAGTATACATCTGGTAGATAGTTGGAGGGACGGTTTTAGCTCCGCGCAGCGTCTGCGGATCGCCTTTGAGCTGATCCTTATTCACAGCAGTCCGGAATATGGTCAGATCCAGGGTCTTGCTGATGTTGCTGTGGGGTGGAATAAAGTCCATTCCTTCGGGCACGCTGAAAGAGCCTGCCAGCCTGCCGGCAGTCTCTCCATACACCCTGACGGCATCGAAGGATCCGGCCATTTTTACATTGGGCTGGTAAAGGCTTCTGGAATATCCCAGGTTGATAATGGCGGATTTCTTCCAGTTGACATACATGGGTTTATCCGTCTTATTGGTGATGGATAACCAGACAGGACCTCCATAGCCATTGTAGTTGTACATCAGAGAGAGCGTATCGTTCTCCCAGGTGAACCGTTTCGAAGTGTCTTTTGTAACTTCGTGTGAATCGAGGGTAATATATTGCCAGGAGGGGGCGCAGGAACTGAAACATATCAGTCCCAAAAGGACGGTGATCAAGGTTAGAGGGCGCATAGGTTTTTTGTTTTAAATTATACAATGATTGACATTATTACCAGCGAAAGGATTGCTTTCAATCGAAAATTAATTTTGGTCTTAAAAGAGGATTAAAGTAGCACTGTCAACTGTTAAAATCATTAACAATTACAGTCTGTTAAGCGGAGAATGCAATATGATATTACAGGAAACACCAGGATATAAAACAATTTTAACATGGCTCTCGGCAGGCGGTCGCCAACCCTTTGCTTTCCAGGAAGAGGCGTGGGGACATATTATAGCAGGCCGGTCGGGGCTGGTAAATGCACCTACTGGTTGCGGTAAGACCTTCTCGGTATTTTTAGGTGCGCTGATCGATTTTATCGATCACCATCCTGAGGACTATCGCACCAGGGCAAACAATGGTCTGCAATTATTATGGGTATCCCCTCTCCGCGCCCTGGCAAAAGACATCGGCCGCGCCATGGAAGAAGTGATCGCAGAGCTGGGCATACGTTGGCAGGTAGGGATACGCAATGGAGATACGGAAATGAGTGAACGGCAGAAACAGAAACGCAAAATGCCGGAAGTGCTGATCATTACACCGGAGAGTCTTCACCTCCTGTTGGCGCAAAAGGGATATCATGAAACTTTCAAACATTTAAAGATCGTTGCCGTTGACGAGTGGCATGAATTGCTGGGCAGCAAAAGGGGGGTACAGATGGAGCTCGCCCTTTCCCGGATCGTTGGTGTAAAGGAAGGTCATTGCACGGTCATCGGTATCAGTGCTACGATTGGCAACCTGGAACAGGCCAGGGATGTGCTGCTGGCATCGTTACAGCGTTACAGACTGCAGCGTGACGACTGGGATTTTATCGTGCGGGCCAATATCCACAAGAACATCCATGTCGAATCCATCCTGCCGGATGAGATCGAAAAATATCCCTGGGCAGGGCATCTGGGTCTGCGGCTGATATTAAAAGTATTACCTATTTTGGAACAAAGCCGTACCACGCTGATATTTATCAACACCCGCGGCATGAGCGAAAGATGGTATCAATCCCTGCTGGATGTCTGTCCCGACCTGGCCGGCGCCATCGCCCTCCACCACGGCTCTGTCGATATGGCGCTCCGCAACTGGGTGGAAGAAGCCCTGCACGAAGGCAAGCTAAAAGCCGTGGTGACAACAGCCAGCCTGGACCTTGGCGTAGACTTCCGGCCCGTGGAGATGGTGATCCAGGTAGGCAGCCCAAAAGGGGTCGCCCGGTTCTTACAGAGAGCCGGCCGCAGCGGCCATCAGCCGGGCGAAGTGAGTAAGATCTTCTTTCTGCCCACCCCCTCCCTGGAGCTTATGGAGGCCGCTGCATTGAAATCGGCCATGAAAATGGGTCTCATCGAGAACCGTGAACCCATGATGCTGTGCTTCGATGTGCTGATACAATATCTCTCTACGCTCGCGATCTCGGAAGGTTTTTATCCCGGGCAGCTTTTCCCCGAATTGAAGTCCACCTATTGCTATGCAGATATGACGGAAGACGAATGGAACGAGATACTGCACTTCATTACCGCGGGCGGAGCGGCCCTTCATCAATACGATGAATTCAAAAAGGTGGAAGTGATGCCGGATGGTCTCTTTAAGATCAACAGCCGCAGGATTGCCATGCGGCACCGGCTGCACATCGGCACTATCGTCAGCGACGCCATGCTGAAAGTACGTTTTGTCACTGGCGGGTATGTCGGCGTTATCGAAGAATATTTTATCTCCCGTCTTTCACCCGGAGATGTGTTCACACTGGCGGGAAGGAACCTTGAGTTTGTCATGATCAAGGACATGACGGCGCTGGTGCGCAAGTCGAGCGCAAAAAAAGCCATCGTCCCCAGCTGGAATGGAGGCCGGATGCCTTTGTCCGCCAATCTGGGGATGATGTTGCGTAAAAAACTGGACGAGGCGGCAGCGATGTTGCAATACCCGGATAAACCAACAGACATCGAGCTCAGAATACTGCAACCCTTATTCGAGCTGCAAGCCCAACTGTCCTATATGCCACGGGAGAATGAGTTGCTGATCGAGCAGATCGAGACCAAAGATGGTTTCCATCTTTTTGTATATCCCTTTGAAGGCAGGCTGGTGCATGAAGCCATGGCAGCGCTGCTGGCCTACCGCATCAGCCGGGAGACGCCCATCAGTTTCTCGTTTGCCATGAACGACTACGGGTTCGAGCTGTTGAGCGATCAACCCATCCCCATCGATGATACGAATGTATACGAGCTGTTTAGTCCAAAAGACCTGACGGCCGACATACAGCGCAGCGTCAACAGCGCCGAAATGGCCAGACGCAAGTTCCGCGACATTGCCGTCATCGGAGGCCTTATCTTCCAGGGATACCCGGGTGAGCATACAAAGACAAGACATCTGCAATCATCCGCTTCGCTACTTTTCAATGTCTTCACGGAATACGATCCGGACAATTTACTGATCCGTCAGGCGTATAATGAAGTAATGGACCAGCAGATGGAGGAGGTCCGGCTGAGGAATATGCTGGAAAGGATACAAAAGGGAAATGTCGTCCTTCGCTGGCCAAAGCAGCTGACGCCTTTCTGCTTCCCGCTCAAGGTAGACAGCATGCGCGAAGACCTTTCCTCGGAAAAATTGGAGGACAGGGTAAAGAAGATGCAGGCCCAATTGCGTTAACTTAGCGGCTACAAACCCCCGACATGAAGAAAAAGCTCTTCCTGCTCCTGCTATTTGTACTCATCGTCATTCAATTTATCCGGCCGGCCAAAAATCATTCGGATAAGCTGTCGGCCAATGACATCAGCCTGCATTACTGGATGCCGGACACCGTACAGGAAATTTTAAAGCAGAGCTGTTACGACTGCCATAGCAACAACACGAACTATCCCTGGTACAACCGCATCCAGCCCGTAGCATGGTGGCTGAGCAGCCATGTAAATGAAGGTAAAAGGGAGCTGAACTTTTCGGAGTTCACCGCCTACCCTTTGACAAAACAAGCAAAAAAGCTAAAAAATACCGTCCGGGAAATAAAGGAACACGGCATGCCCCTCAACAGTTATTTATGGATCCATGTGGATGCATCTTTGGACCAGGGGAAAAGGAATATCCTGACCTGGTGGGCGGATAGTCTCCAGACCATCATCGCTAAGGGCGGTGGATATACCGTGGCAGTATCCGGAAAACCTCCGGTTCGTTCTGCACATTGACAACAATTAGTGCTTACATTTGCAGGCGATCTATGGTAGTTCCGTTTTCATACCGTATCAAGGACCAGCAGTTGTGGCTATCGCCCGAACGTTGTATTTTCTGGGAAGAAGAAAAGGCGCTTATTTTATCCGATCTTCATTTTGGCAAGACAGGGCATTTTCGCAAGTCGGGTATTGCGGTCCCCCCCTCCGTTTACCGGGAAGACCTTCACAGACTGCTGACACAGATACAATACTTCCAACCGCGGCAATTGCTCATCGTGGGCGATCTGTTTCACAGCCGGGAGAACCAGGAGCTGACGCTTTTCCGGCGTTGGCGGGAAGATCTGGCTCATCTGGAGGTCCGGCTGATCAAAGGCAATCACGACATTTTAGAAGAAAGCTGGTACGCGAATGCAGGTATCAATGTCCATACAGACCAGCTGCACATGGGAGATTTTGCCTTCATTCACGACATTACAGAACAGGAAGAACGCAATGCCTATTACTTCTCCGGTCATATCCACCCCGGAGTATGGATCAGCGGAACGGGCAAGCAGGCCCTGCGTTTTCCCTGCTTTTATTTTGGAGAGGACTATGCGGTGCTCCCAGCCTTCAGCCGGTTTACAGGCACCGCCGCCATCGATCCTTCTCCCAATGCCAATGTATTCGCCATCCTCCCACCTGCCCCCGCCGAACGCCACCACATGCCAAGAGGCCGCGGACGCCAGTCCCCGGAAACCATTCCAACTTCCACTGCCGCCATCCCGCGTGCCGCCGGCAAGCCAAGGACCGGCAGCATCCTCCAGCTTCAATGAACCATACAACTTCAATCACTCATGCAGACTGAATAACCCATGCCCGGTAAACGACTCCATATAGCCTTCGACCCTATTTACGCTCATCCCCTTCCTGAAGGCCACCGCTTCCCCATGCTGAAATATGAGCTGATACCTGAACAGCTGCTATATGAAGGTTCCATCACAACGGACAACCTTTTCAAGCCCGAACCCTGCCCCGACGACATCGTTTTGCTCACCCATACCAGGGAATACCTGGACAAGCTGCAACAACAAACGCTCTCCGCCAAAGAACAACGGCATATCGGGCTTCCCCAATCCCCCATGCTGACACAGCGGGAGCTGGTGATCACACAAGGCACCATCGACTGCTGTCATTACGCCATGGACAATGGAGTGGCCTTGAATGTGGCAGGCGGGACACACCACGCTTTTGCCGACAGGGGAGAAGGCTTTTGCCTGCTGAATGATTTTGCCGTAGCCGCCAACTACCTGCTGCATCGAAAAATGGCTGAGCGCCTGCTCATCATCGACCTCGATGTTCATCAGGGCAATGGGACGGCAAAACTGTTCCAACAGGAACCCCATGTATTTACCTTCAGCATGCACGGCCTTCACAACTACCCATTTCATAAAGAAACTTCGGATTGGGATATTCCATTGGAAGACGGTACGGGTGACGACAGCTACCTGTCCATGTTAAAAGAAGCCCTGCCCATCCTGTTGCAACGGACAAATCCCCAGTTGGTCTTTTACCTCTCGGGCGTCGATATCCTGGCTTCCGACCAGTTCGGCAAATTGAAGATATCCCTGGCAGGATGCAGGAAAAGGGACGAAATAGTATTTACCGCTTTGCAACAAAAAAACATTCCCTGTGTAGCGGCCATGGGCGGTGGATATTCACAAGACATCCGCGTGATCGTTGAAGCGCATTGCCAGACCTTCCGGATGGCAAAAGATGTATATGAGCTATAGTGAACATCAAGGTGTATCGAAATCGTGCATAGACGAAGAGCCGGCCATACTTTTCACCTAAGGATCAATCATTTATACTTATGGCATCCTTCTGGTGGAGTAGAGACGAATCAGCCTCCAACTCGCCATGTTAAAGAATTTTATCAAGACTTCCCTTCGCCATTTATTAAAGAACAAAACTTTCGGCCTGGTTAATGTTTTCGGTCTGGCCATCGGTGTCCTATGCTGTCTCTACATCGTCCTGTATGTGGCGGATCAGTATAGTTATGACAAACATCATAAAGACGGGAAAAATATTTATAGAGTGGTCTCCGATCTGGTGTTGAGCGGTAATAAAAGTCATATGGCGACCTGCTCTCCTCCTGTCGCGCCGGCGATGAAAAAGGATTTTGCGGAAGTGCTGCAGTTTACCCGGGTGATCCCTACCATGGGCGTAAAAAAGCATTTGCTTCAATACAAGGACCGGAGCTTCTATGAAAAAGATGCCTATATGGTGGACTCGACTTTTTTCGATGTGTTCACCTACCATTTTGTCAGCGGTAATCCGGCCACCGTATTTACCCGGCCTTTTTCCGTCGTCTTGCTAAAGCCCGTGGCAGAAAAACTGTTTGGCAGCGAGGACCCGGTAGGCAAGACGCTGGAAATGGATGACGACTGGGGCAAACAGACCTTTACTGTTACGGGAGTCGTGGACGAGAGCCTGGGCAAGTCGCATCTTCATGCTGGAATGCTGATGTGCCTTAACGGGGCATTCGAAGAATTCCGGCAGAACAATACGTGGTCGGGTAATAATTTTACTTATTCTTATGTTAAGCTTCGACCCGGCGTCGGTGCTGAAGATCTTGAAAAAAAGCTGCCTGCCTTTTTATTACATTATGCGGAGAATGATCTGAAGAAAAGAGGTATGCAAAAACAGATACACCTGCAGCCCATCGGGGCCATTCATACCGAATCAGACTATCAGGTGGACGCAAGTAAAAACGTCAACAGCGCATTCCTGCATCTTTTATTGTTGATCGCAGGGCTGATCCAGCTCATCGCCTGTATAAATTTTATGAACCTTTCCACGGCCCGGGCATCCCGCCGGGCAAAGGAAGTGGGTGTACGAAAGGTCATCGGTGCGGAAAGAAAAAGCCTGGTGCTCCAGTTCCTCAGCGAATCCTTTATCCTCACGCTGGCAGGGGTAGCCATCGCCCTGCCGTTATTATCCCTCACCTTACCTTATCTGAACAAGATCACGCATGTGGATATTTCACTGGCCTTCCTCGGAGATATCCGGATATGGCTTACGTTGACCGGTATCATGCTCGTCACGAGCCTGCTGGCGGGAAGCTATCCGGCTTTTTATCTTTCTGCCTTCAATGCCGTGAAAGTGATAAAAGGGAACTTTACCAGTCATATTTCCGCGGCGGGTATCCGCAGGACGCTGGTGGTCTTCCAGTTCGTCATATCCATTACGCTGATAACGGGGATCATCGTCATCTACAGCCAGCTGAATTATATAAAAGGGAAGGACCTGGGTTTTGGAAGTATGCAGCAGTTGATCTTCCATTTTCCCACGAAGGATGCCAGGGACAGGATGGATGCATTTATGAATGATCTGAAGGACTTGCCCGAAGTGCATGCCGTTTCAAAAACGGATAACTATCCGGGACAGCCTACCTATCATAATTGGGGCGTTTGGTTGGCAGGCGGCAACCTGAGCACGTCCATTAATCAAAGTAATATCAATACCGACGAGCATTTCATCGATGCGATGGGCATGTCGCTCGTCAGCGGACGCAACTTCCATCTCTATGATTCCGACAAGGTGGTGATCAATGAAACGCTCGTACGGCGGCTGGGTCTGACCCCGCAAAATGCGTTGGGCGTCCGGCTATATACGGATGACAGCAGCCAGGTACTGAAGGTAGCTGGCGTAGTAAAGGATTTCAATTTTCAATCCCTGCGCGAAACCGTCATGCCGTTTATGATCATGTACAGACCGCATGCAGGCGATCTGACCCACGTCATCGCAGAGACGGATACCAGGAATTACAAAAAATTATTAAGTAAAATGGAAGCTGCCTGGCATAAGGATGTTCCTGGATTTCCATTCGACTATGAATTCTATGACGAAGTGGTGGAAAAGCAGTATCAGGCAGAGATCGACCTCTCCCGTATCATCAACTCCTTTACGCTGATAGCTATATTTATCTCCTGCCTCGGGCTGTTCGGGCTGGCGGCCTTCAATGCAGAACAACGGCGTAAGGAGATCAGCATCCGTAAAGTGTTGGGAGCAGGTATACTAAGCATTGTCCGGCTGCAGTCAAAAGAGTTTTTCCGGCTGTTGGTCATTTCTTTTGTGCTGGCCATACCCATCGCCTGGTGGGTGCTGCAGAAATGGTTGCAAAATTTTGCTTACCGGGTCAGCATAGGTTGGTGGATGTTCGGTGCGGCCGGATTGCTGGCCATTGTCATTGCACTGGCTACTATTGGTTATCAGGCAATTCATGCAGCCGTAGCCAATCCTTTGAAGGGTTTGCGAAGTGAATAAGCCCTACCCCGCAACAGGCGCTTTAAACACATCCACTGAAATAGGTGCATGGCTGATGGACGTGGCTGTATAGGTGATGGTCTTCTTTTTATAAGTGTACTCGTATTTCAGGACAAGGCCCGGAACACCCGAAAATTCCGGCTCAAGAAAGGGGAACGCCGGTGCGTTAATGGCCGTCGTATACCAGGCTGTTATCTCTCTGCCATTCTTTAATGTGACGACAGCTTTCTTACATTTAAAATGCAACACCTCCGCCGTATCTTCCGCAAGCTTGCAAACAGCGCCATCATATTTTTTATTGTACGCTTTCCACTCTGCTTCCGTCAGGCTGGTAGCGTATTTATCTTTACCGGATTCCTTTACGATGGTAAATCTTCTTTTCTGATCGTCTGCTGCCGACATAAATATGCTTTGTATCCGCATAAGCGAAACAAGTCTGATCCGCGCCCGTCCATTGCCTGCAAAAAGGGTTTCGACGCCTCCATTGTATGTTTCAGCTATACCCATGTCGCCGCCTTTCTTCGATGAGATACCGATGGACCAGGATACGGTAAGGTCGGAAGATGGACCTTCCCTCTTTTCCGCAGGAGAGCTCCCTCCTGCCAACACAAATAATATTATTATACAATAAGTCCGGCGCATCATAATTATCTAAAAATAAATTCGGCCAGGTCCACCGGATCCAGCGGATTGGCCTCATTGCCTTTATCAAATCGTTTCTGATCCTTTTCTTTCCAGTTATCCAGCCGGCGTTTCATTCTCCTTGCTTTTCGGGCAGGCTTGCCGTTTGGCAGGACCTGGTAGGTCTCTTTCATCATATCCAGCATGATCCGTGAAACATACAGCCGGGTATATTGATCGACATCTATCTTCAACGGTTTATCCGTATTGCGGGTGAGGTATGCCGGTACATCCGGATAGATAAAGCTGGTAAAGGTAACCAGGAGATCATTATCCGTGACGGAGACAGCTTGTCCTCCAATACTAAAGACACGATGTACGCTTATTTCATCATGGGTTGCAGCATGTGTATCTGTTGCCGTTTTATCTGCAAGCATACGCGAAGTGTCTCTTTTCAGCAGCGTATCTGCCGGCAAAGTAGCCGGTCCTTTCTGTATCGCAGGCCGCTGTGTCTTTTTTCCGGCAGCTATGCCCGTCTCTCCCGTATCATTATTCCTATAAACAAGCCACCCGGCCACTATCAGCACCAGGCAGGCCGCTGCGGACAAATACCAGCGAACCTTGCCAAAAACCCGCGGTCTTATCCCTAAACTTTTTTCAATCCGCCGGCCTAAGAACGCCGGTGGCATCACTTCATGCTGTTGCAACCTTTCCATATCCTCCCCCCCTTCCGCATTTTGCATGACATTCCCCGCTTCCAGCGTTTGCCGGAGACGCTCATAGACCTCCTGTGGCGGCAGCGCCTCATGGTCTTTTAAATGATGCCATATATCGTGACGATCCGTCATTAATTTTCCGCAAGCATTTTTTGTAACAAAACACGTGCCCTGTATAATTGCGATCTGCTGCCTTCTTCCGAGATATTGAGCATGCCGCCTATTTCCTTATGATTATATCCTTCCACCAGGTATAAGTTTACGACAGTACGATAGCCGTCCGGCAGCCGGCGGATCATCCGGATAAGATCATCATTGGTAAGCTTGTCATAGCCGGTCAGATCACCGGAAACAGCATCGGCATCTTCCCGGAGCACCGGAAAAAGCAGGCTTCTGTTCTTAATGCCATCGATACAAACGCTTACAAATATCCTTCTGGCCCATCCCTCGAATGAGCCTTCTCCACGAAAAGCGGTAAGATTTCTATAGAGCTTTACAAATCCTTCCTGGAACCAGTCATTGGCATCTTCTGCATTCCCGGCATAGCGCAGGCACAAGCTGTACATTTTACCGGCGATGGCATCATAGATCTCCCTGAAAGATGGGCTGTCACCTTTTGCTGCCTTCTCTGCTAAGACTTGAAAAACAGGAGAAGCGTTGCGTTTGGGGTCCATTTCGCAAATATCTAAATTTTTTTTTCTTCCCGCGAAACGCCCGGTATCTTTTTTCAGTCTTTGTGTACGTAAGACAACACTTCGCCTGAAACGGCAGTATATATACCTTACCGTAGTACCCTGCTTCTCAAGACCCCATGAACACTTTCTGTGTAGCTGCACTGAACTGTCGCTGCCTGTAAACATTTATTTTACTTTAAAAACTTAAATAATAAGCAATGCTTAGGAAAGGGATATTTTTTACCCTGTTGGTATCGATGACCGTGTTATGTTATGGACAAAAACCCTCGATCATAGGATTTAGCGCCAATGCCGTCGATTTCAATTCGTCCGGCGTCAGATCTTCAAAAGTTGACCCCGGATTCTCCGTTATGTATTGGAAAGGGATCACCAAAAAAATAGATTTCTCCCTGAGATACAATGGGCTTTTTTCCGATTACACAAGGAAAGAAGACCATAACTCCGACTATATCAATGAATTCGAAGGTTCATTGCACGCCCGTCCCGTCAACGACGAACATGTATTTTCCCCGTTTATTTCTGCCGGCATCGGCATAGGGAATTACAGCGGCAGCTGGGCGCCTTATGCGCCATTGGGAGGTGGATTGCAATTCAATCTGCTGGGAGAGAGCTATATATTCCTGCAGGCGAATTATCGTGTGAGCCTTAAAAAGGACTACCTCGACAACAACATGTTCTATTCGTTGGGATTTACACAGACCATCGGCTCCCCTCAGGTAAAAAGAGAGCCGGCGCCGCTGCCTCCCCCACCGGTGGTGGAAGTAAAGGACAGGGATACGGACGGGGACGGCATCCCCGACAAGGATGACAAATGTCCGACCGTGGCCGGTACTGCAAAATACCAGGGATGTCCCATACCCGATACGGACGGGGATGGCATCAATGATGAAGAAGATAAATGTCCCACCGTCGCAGGCGTCGCCAAATACCAGGGTTGCCCTATACCCGACCGTGATGGCGATGGCGTCAATGACGAGGAAGACAAGTGCCCTGACCTCGCAGGAGATCGTACGAACAATGGTTGCCCCATCGTAAAGGAAGAAGTAAAAAAGCGGGCAGATTACGCGGCCAGCCATATTTATTTCGCCACGGCCAGCTATACCCTGCTAAAAAAATCCAACAAAGGTTTGGATGATGTGGTAGCCCTTATGAAGGCGGATGCCGCCCTCCATCTTTCCGTCGATGGTCATACCGACAACACCGGTAAGCCTGAAAAGAACCTGCTGCTGAGCCAGAAAAGAGCCGACGCAGTAAAGAGGTACCTGGTATCCAGGGGCATTGAAGAGAACAGGGTCGTTTCCACCGGCTACGGACAAACAAATCCCGTGGCAGACAACAAGACCGCCGCAGGTCGTGCCCGCAACAGAAGAGTGGAGTTAAAGCTGACATATTAGTTAACGTGTCCGTACCCTGGTTTGCGTCCGTACCCTAATTTTTCCGCTCTGGTTGTTGATCGTACCCTTACCTTAAATCTTTAGCTAATGAATCCGGAAGACCGATACGAAGCATTCACCCGGCTCCACGCAGAATACAGAGAAGACTTATTGATCTTTGCCTACAGCATACTGCAGGACCCTCTCGCCGCTGCCCAAATGGTTGACCGGCTCTTCGGGAAGCTTTGGGAAGAGGCGGATTTTAAAAAGATAAACCCTCCTATCTACAAGTACCTTACGTCTGAGATCCGCAAGATGTGCGAAAAGTAAAATTCTATCACCAAAAAGTTATTGTATGTACAAATTATACCTCACCTGTCTCGGCCTGCTCAGTGCAGGCGTCATATATGCTCAATCTTATGAAGGGAAGATCGATTATCAGAAAACGCAGCAGGCGGTGGCCATTATTCAGTTGCCTTGTTCCCGGTCGGCCGTCGAAGATGGGCTGTCGGAGTACATGGCGAAGAAAGGAGCCAGAAGCGCCGGGATGAAAGGCTTCACCGTATTCCGCTCTGTACGTTTGAACGATGCCGATACGGTCCTTTCCGATCTGTATTTTAAGATGGAACCCAGAAGCCGCCAGGAAAAGGACATCACCTTGCTTACGCTGCTGCCTGTAAAAAAGAACCAGGATATACTGACACGACCGTCCGAAGACAATATGTCGGTGGCAGCGGCCAGGTCTTTTCTCGACAGTCTTGCTCCTGCCCTGGAAGCATACAGTATAATTATGCAAGGAAACAACCAGGAAGCGCTGCTGCAAAAAGCCCGTAAAAAGCTGGATGGCCTTATCAATGACCAGGTTGATCTGGAAAAAAAGATCCGCAGGCTGGAGGCAGACCTCGACGATAATAAAAAGGAGCAGGTAAAGCAGGTGGGAGACCTGCAGTCCAACATCAAGTCTGACGACGACGACAAAAGAAAGAATCAAAAGAAGCTACGGCGTCTCCTGGATGACGAGGGCAGCCTGGAAAAGAAACTAAGGAACGCCAAAAGCGACCTGGACCAAAACAAGCTGGATCAGCGGCAGCAGCAAGCGGAAGTTGACAAACAGCGGCAGATCCTGGAAGGGATACGACATAAACAACCCCAACTTCCGGCTCAGGGATAGAGGATCGGGTAATTATTGAACGTCAGCTTGAAATGATGTACGTCCGAGGATGAACTGGCGCCCGTGGGGAAGTAGATCACCTCAAAGGTGCCCGTACCCGACATTAAGTAACTCTTTCCACCAAGGGCCGTCATTTGAGTGATATTGAGGGTAGAGTTTGTAAAAGACTGGTGGCGGGTGGAATCCCGTTTGTCGCCATTTGCCTTATAGACATTGTACCAGCAAAACCCGTGTTTATAATCTATATCCATAGTATATGTGCCGGTGCCCGGGATTCCGCTGAGTTCGTTCAGGGCAATATCAAATACTTCCTTTCCCCCGGGATTACCGGCCTCTAAAAGGAATCTTGTTTGCTTGTCGGTATTCTCAAAATGAAGGCCTGCATAGCGCAGAGATGTATCGCCGGTCGTAGGGCGCACCACCACCGCTGTCATTGTCTTTGTGGCAATCCATTTCCTGGTCGTAGGTCTGTTATTATCGCTATACAGCATATCGTCGCTGGTCAGGTATGCCCAGGTCGCGTCCGCTTTCAGTTCCGGCTCCTGGTAGTTATCAGTGCCGCCATTGTTGTCATCATTATTTCCATTGTCCTTTGAGCACATGCCGCCTATACAGGAAATACCCAGGAACAACCAGATCAGCAGCGTACACTTAGTCTTCATAAAAAAGATTATTGATTGAAAAAATACCTCAGAAAGCTATCCCAATGTTGATTCCCGCTCCCCGCAATCCAACCATCGGCCCATCGATCCGGGCCTGCACACCCTGGTTGGTAACGGTGGCCGTTACAAATTTTTTGTCGCCGATGCTGATAAGACCTTCCAAATCCTCTTTTACTCCCTCCTTATCCGCCGACGACATACTGCTGAGGTCAGCCGTGCCGGAGGCATCCCCTTTTATGCTGCCGTAATGGCCGCCCAAAATATACCAGTCCAGCGTGATCCGCCTGGCTATCAGCCATTGTGCGCCGATCATTAACCCCGCACCCCACATCCTGGAGGAAGCTTTTATGGGAATGGCAAAGGTCTTGCTGCCCGTCTCATACTCATAAGCATAATCGATATTGAACTGCGAGTACCTGCCATAAAGGGACAGGTAAAACCCCCGGGGCCCGGGTTTATGGCCCGTATAAAAACGGAGCTCTCCGGTGAAACAATTATTCGAAATACCGATTTTATTGATGTCATTTTTTATCCCGTCGCCATCCTTCGCCACCTGGTCGATGATCCGTTTTACCAGCGTGATGTTCCCCAATTGGGTCTTGGGCATCAGCCGATACCCGGCTACAAAAGAAATTTTCCTGGTAAGGCTGCGTTCGTAGCTGAAACTGTAGTTATTGAGTAATAAAGAGCTGACATTGATCTTCAGCCGGTTTTTTGAATAGGGCTCGGCCATCTTTTGCCCGCTCTTCCCCGGAGGAAGCGAATCACGGGTTAGGGCCACCACCGGAGTGGCAACAGTCAAAGGATCCGGAGTGCGGGCTAATAAGTCCGGGGAACAGGCAAAAAGGAGCAGCGCGGGTAACCATCCGCTGGATGATCGCATATATTAAGAGTTTAGGGGCTATATACAAAACTACTTACATGCCGGCTCAGGGGAAATAGCAAGAACTTGCTATTTTTCCCTGCATATTGCCTATATTGGCTATTATGGCAAAGAATAAGGCAGGCTCCTGGGTGGATTACATAAATACCATGCAGTGTAAAACATTCTCACCCGAACAGTTAAAGGTGGAAGGGGTGGACAGGATGCTGAATATCAATCATCATTTTCGGGGGGTATTTCATCACACCATCCCGATGCTCTACCTGGTGGACTATTCCACCGGTCGATATCTTACCATGTCCAGGTCGGTAAAGACGATCCTGGGTTATGAACCGGAAAATTTTATCAACGAAGGCCTGGCCTTCACCCATGAGAACTATCATGCCACCGATTTTCGGGTTTTCAATGAGCAGATCTTTCCCGACAGGCTTTCCGTTCTAAAAAAGATCCCCCCCGCGGAACACGCCAACTATATTTTCTCCTATAATTTCCGCATGAGGAACAAGGGGAAAACATATACCAATATTTTACAACGCAACTGTTTCATTAAATCGGATGATAAAGGCAACCCCTTGCTCAGCCTGGGTATGGTGATCAATGTCGACCATTTTAAAAATGAAAATCCCGTTATACAGGTGATAGAAAAATTAGGCAGCCACCCTGATGAGGCGCCCGGGACCGTATATAAGAAAGCATTCTACCTTCATGAAGAAGACAAGCTGTTTACGGCCAGGGAAAAAGAGATATTACTATGGACAGCAGAGGGCCTGACAAGCAAGGAGATCGCCGAAAAGCTATTTCTGAGTGAGAATACCGTCATCAACCACCGGCGTAATATGCAGGCCAAGTCCAACACCAGGAACGTTGCGGAATTGGTAAGCTTTGCATGCCGGCAGGGTATTATTTAAAGCACATCCTTCGCAAAAGCAGCCATCAGCTCATTGGTGCTTTCCGGCAGGTCCATATTTACAAAATGACCCGCGCCGGGTATTTTAAAAACCTTATTTTGCCAGAGCTCCAGCCCTGCTTCATCCAGATAATCGATATTACATACTGTTTCCTCCTCCCCAAACAACACCAGCATAGGTACGCCCGATTGCCGGAACAGCGCTATTTCATCACCGATATGGCCGGCCATTATCGAGGCAAACATTTTACTCCGGAAATTATCCTTGATGGTAAAATAATCCTTTTCGAATACCTGGTATTTTTCATTATCCTCATCATGAAGACATAACTTAGCTTCGGTCCAATATTGCTGCAACTCTTCTTTTGACACATCATCTTCCACGGAAACACGCATATCGACACCAGGTCTGAATACGACTTCCATGGTGTATGCCCCGCCAATAGCACAGGAGCTAAACGCTGCAATACCTTTTGGCTTTACAGGCTGACCCAGCATTTCCGCCACAATATTTACTCCCAGCGATACACCGGAAATAATATATTCCTGCCCGCCGGCAAGCTGACTTACCGCCATTGCCATCACTCGTCCTAAACCGGGGAGACTATAATCATGTGAAGATGCCGACCCGCCATGTGCCGGCAGGTCAAAAGCCACCAGTCGGTAGCACGATAAAAGTTCCGATGCAAATTGCGCCCGCCAGATATTAAAGGAAGACGAGTTCCCGTGAATAAAAAAAATGGTCTTTTCGCCTGCGGGGTTCTTTTCAAGGTACGCGAGACGGATACCTTCAACGGTAATGAATTGGGGGTGCATAACGTTAAAGATAAGGGCCTTTCCACTAATATCCCTGGCTAGTTCATCTTCTTCTTCAGTGAGCTGACCTGGTCCTGCAGGTTGCTTACCAGGTTGGCCAGCTGATTGACATCCCATCTGTGCTGGGTATTGGCCTTGCTGATGATCATCTGGGCCTTCCATACTTCCAGGACGTCATCGGTGTTGACATTATAAGGCTGATAGGCGGTGTTGTCACTTATCAGGGTGAGCTTGGTCCTGGATTTATTATTCTTCATCACCCTTTTATAGACGATGCCTTCATTGCGGGATACTACAATATACGTCTGATTGGTTTTGACCTCATCCAGGTCGTCCACTTTTTCCCCCACGATGACGGAGCCACTGGTAGTAGGCAGCATGGAATCGCCCACTATCTCAAAGGCGCGGTAATTCCCGGGAGCCAGCATGGGAAGGGTAAAAGTATTCAGCTCGTCCAGGAATTCGGGGTCCGCATAACCGGCCAGGTAACCGGCAGCGGCCTTTACAGGCACCAGCTGTATATCATTGGTAGCAGACGCCATTTTCTGGGCCCTTCTCTTGGAAAGGTAATTACCCTTGGTATCGCTGAGCTCTTTGCGAAGAAGCTCGTCCAGGGTGAGCTTGAACATATCCCCTACTACTTCGAGCACTTCGATGCGGGGCTCCGCCCTTTCTTCTTCATAAGCGCCCAAAAGGGACCTTTTAATGCCCAGTTTGGCAGCGAACTCTTCTTGTGTCCAGCCCCGTAACTTACGGAGGTATTTCAGATTTTGACCTGCAACTGACATAGACTAAGATATTTAGGAATAAAATTACTAATTTTTTTACCATTACCAAATTTTTTATTCGTAATCAATTCTTTTTCTCTTATTCCTGGGATTAGAACTATGATTTCGGTAGAATATTAACATTTGGTCTTCTCTGCCAGAACGAACCGGAGGTTCGTTGTCCGTAACCGCAAGGTTACGACCGAGATATCCGAGGAAGGGTCCAACAGTGTTGGAACCGACGAAGGATACGGGCGAAGCCCTCGTGTCGAAGCAGCTCCGCCGAAGGTCTCAAAAATTAGATGTTTAACCCAATTGGGGTATTTTTCCCAAAGCCCAATTGGGTCAATTTAAACAGAGTCGGATAGCGTCTTTTTCGTACTTTTGACGCCCTGGCCATGCCCTCGGCTTTCTGCCAATTTGACCTGCTGCCGAGGGTAGCACCAAATTTGCCGGAGAGTATGGTCGGAAAATCCAAAAAATATTCAATACGAACCATTTATGTTAGGTATCATATCCAAAATATTCGGGGGTAACAAGTCGGAAAAGGACATAAAGAGCATCCAGCCCATAGTGGCTGAGATCAACCGTCATTTTGCGTCTTATCAGTCCCTCGGCAACGACGAATTGCGAGCCAAAACGGCGGAATTTAAACAACGTATCCGGGAACATCTCAGCAACATTGACGGAGAGATCGCGGAGCTGAATAAAAAAGCCGAAGAGCTTCCCTTCAACGACATCGGCGGCAAGGACGCCATCTACCAGGAAGTGGACCAGCTGAAAAAGGACAGGGATGAGCAGATCGAAGAAGTGCTGGAAGCCCTCCTTCCGGAAGCATTTGCCGTCGTCAAGGAGACGGCCCGCCGCTTTGCCCGGAATGCCGAGGTCGTAGCCACAGCCACCGAACTGGACCGTACGCTCAGCGTTACGAAAGAGCATATCCGTATCGAAGACGATAAGGCTACCTATAAGAATTCCTGGATGGCAGCCGGCAGCCCTATCACCTGGAACATGGTCCACTATGATGTACAGCTCATCGGCGGTACGGTACTTCACCAGGGAAAGATCTCGGAAATGGCGACAGGTGAAGGTAAGACCCTCGTATCCACCCTCCCTGCTTATCTCAACGCCCTGGCCGGAGAAGGCGTGCATATCGTGACGGTCAACGATTACCTGGCCCGTCGTGACTCCGAATGGAATGGCCCCATCTTCGAATGGCTGGGTCTGACAGTGGATTGCATCGACAAACACGAACCCAACAGCGAGTCGCGCCGCAAAGCTTATCTGGCCGACATCACTTACGGTACCAATAACGAATTCGGTTTTGACTATCTCCGCGACAATATGGTGCACTCTCCTGAAGAGATGGTGCAGCGCAAACATCACTTCGCCATGGTGGATGAGGTGGACAGCGTATTGATCGACGATGCCCGTACACCGCTCATCATCTCCGGTCCCGTACCAAAAGGCGACGACCAGCAATATCATATCCTGAAAAGCAGGGTAGAAAAATTATTCGACGTACAGCGCCGGGTGACCAACCAGTTCCTCATCGAGGCCAGGAAAAAGTTCGCCGAAGGAAATGACGACGCAAAAGATGGCGGATTGGCCCTGATGCGCGCCCACCGCGGTCTGCCAAAGTCCGGCCCCCTCATAAAGTTCCTCAGCGAACCCGGCATAAAGGTCAGATTGCAAAAAACGGAAAATTATTACCTGGCAGACCAGCAGAAGGAAATGCCGAAGGTGGATGCCGAACTTTATTTCCACATCGACGAAAAGAACAATTCAGTGGACCTTACCGACAAGGGTATCCAGATGATCACCCGGGAAGGGGAAGACCCTGACTTCTTCGTATTGCCCGACATCGGCGTCAAGCTGGCCGAGATCGAGAAAAGCGAGCTGAGCAATGAAGAGAAATTACAACGCAAGGAATCTCTTTTGAACGACTATGCCGTAAAGGCCGATCGTATCCACACCGTCCAGCAGCTGTTGAAAGCCTATACCTTATTTGACAAGGACGTGGAATACGTCGTAATGGACGGACAGGTAAAGATCGTAGACGAGCAGACAGGCCGTATCCTGGATGGCAGACGTTACAGCGACGGCCTTCACCAGGCCATCGAGGCAAAGGAAAACGTAAAGATCGAGGCGGCCACCCAGACCTATGCCACCGTCACCTTACAGAACTATTTCCGTATGTATCATAAGCTGGCGGGTATGACCGGTACTGCCGAAACAGAAGCCGCCGAGCTTTGGGATATCTATAAGCTGGACGTGGTGACCATTCCCACGAATGTCCCCGCCATCCGGAAAGACCACCAGGACCTGGTGTTCAAAACAAAGAGAGAAAAATATAAAGCCGTCATCGACGAGATCGAAAGGCTCCGTTCAGAAGGACGTCCTTCACTGGTAGGTACCACCTCCGTGGAAGTGAGCGAGCTGCTCAGCAAGATGCTGCAGGTAAAAAAGATACCCCACAATGTACTGAACGCCAAACAGCACAGCCGGGAAGCCCAGGTTGTTGCGGAAGCAGGTCTGGCCGGCGCGGTAACCATCGCTACCAACATGGCCGGTCGCGGTACGGACATCAAGCTCGGACCCGGCGTAAAGGAAGCCGGCGGTCTGGCCATCATCGGTACAGAGCGACACGAAAGCCGTCGCGTAGACCGTCAGCTGCGTGGACGTTCTGCCCGTCAGGGTGATCCCGGTACCTCCCAATTCTACGTATCGCTGGAAGACGACCTGATGCGCATGTTCGGCAGCGATCGCATCGCATCGCTGATGGACCGGATGGGCTACAAGGAAGGAGAGGTCATCCAGCACAGCATGGTGACCAAGAGCATCGAACGCGCCCAGAAAAAAGTAGAAGAGAACAACTTCGGTATCCGTAAACGCCTGCTGGAATACGATGACGTCATGAACAAACAGCGTAACGTCGTCTATAAAAAACGTAACCACGCCCTGTTCGGGGAAAGACTGGCCCTTGACCTGGACAATGCTTTTTACATCGTAGCAGAAGGTCTGATCAATTCCTTCCGGGAACAAGACGACTATGAAGGATTCAAACTATCCACCATCGTCAATTTCGGCATCGACAGCCAGATCACGGAGGAAGAGTTCCTGAAGGGCGACCCGGCTCAGCTGTCCGAAAAGCTGTACCAGGAAGCCACACAGAACTACGAGCATAAGCAGGCTGAGCTGCGCAAACAGGCTATACCTGTCTTTACCAATATACGTACCACACAGGGCAGCCATATACAAAATGTGGTGGTGCCTTTCACCGACGGCAAACGGCGGACCAACGTCCACGTAGGCCTCGACAAGACGCTTCAAACCGAAGGCCGCGAGCTGATGAATGCCGTGGAAAGACAGATCACGCTCTCCATCATCGACGACGCCTGGAAAGAACATCTCCGTGGAATGGACGACCTGAAACAAAGCGTACAAACGGCCTACCTGGAGCAAAAAGACCCGCTGGTCATCTATAAGATGGAAGCTTTCGAGCTCTTCCGCCGGATGGACAGCGAGGTAAATAAAGACATCGTCAGCTTCCTGTGCCACAGCGGTATCTATCATTCCGGTTCCGGTCAGACTACTTCGAATGTAGCCATCCGTGAGGGCAGGGAACAAAGGACCGATATGAGCAAGCTGCGCGTACGTAAAGAAGAGCTGGCAGGCAGCCCCAACTCCAACAACGGTGGTCCGGCCATGCAACATGGCGCTCCACAGGAAGGCGGCCCCGATTATTACGATCCATCAGGTGGTCCGGTCAAACAGGAACCCATTAAGGTGGGCCCGAAGATCGGACGTAACGACCCCTGTCCCTGCGGCAGCGGAAAAAAATACAAGAACTGCCACGGAAAAGATGCAGTGTAAAAAATATCTTTCATCCCGGCCTTTTGGCCGGGATTTTTTTAACCATCCGCCCGGATGATTAGATGCTATTCGCCGCACCCCGCTTTTCATTAAAATTCATCAACACTGCCACCGCGGACGATCTCCCGTTCGTCCCATTTTCCACGGCTAAACGCCTCCGTTCGTTAATTTCACGACCGCAATAAAAAACATCAGCATGTTTATGAGAAAGAAAGCGCTCCTCACGCTGGCTTTAGGCCTCCCCTTTTCCCTGGCCATCGCCCAGCAAAAACCCGGCGCACCTTCAACCACGCCCCCCAATACTCCCGCTGGACGTACAGCCAACGGTTCCCAAAAACAAGAACCCAAACCCTACAAAGAGATCATCACCGACAAAGCAATAAGCCATACGGGCCTGTTTACAGTACACCACATCGACGATAAATGGTATTTCGAGATACCTGACTCCCTCCTGGGCCGGGATATCCTGGTAAGCACCCGCTATAGCAAGACAGCTGCGGGTGGTGGTAGTTATGGCGGCGAACAGGTAAACCTGCAGACCATCCGCTGGGAAAAAGGCCCTTCCTATACCTTATTCCTCCGGGTATTGACCATCGTCAACGTAGCCACAGACTCTTCCCAACCCATCGCCCTGGCGGTGAGCAACTCCAACCTGAACCCCATTGCCGCGGCCTTCGATATAAAGGCCTATGGCAAGGGCAGGGACTCCTCCGGAACAACAGTCATCGATATAACGGATTTCTTCAAAGGCGATAACCAGGCCGTCAGCCTGAACCCCGCCACCAAAAGAAGATATAACCTGGGTGGACTGGCCACGGACAGGAGCTACATCGAAAGCATCCACACCTATCCCATCAACACGGAAATAAAGACAGTAAAAACATACTCCTCTACGCCCACCCCCGGTGGTCTGCCTGGCCCCATCCTATCGACAACCCTGCCCGCAGCAGATGTGACAGGCGCGGTCACCCTGGAATTGAACAATTCTTTTATCCTTCTACCAAAGACGCCTATGCGCAAACGGCTCTTCGACCCGCGGGTAGGCTTTTTTGCCAGCGAATACACGGTATATGGGGACGACCAGCAACGGGTGGAAACCTCCCGCTTTATCCACCACTGGCGCCTGGAGCCAAAGGATGAGGACATCGAAAAATGGAAAAGAGGAGAGCTGGTGGAACCAAAGAAACAGATAGTATATTACATCGATCCCGCCACGCCGAAGAAATGGAGATCCTATCTCATCGCAGGCATCAACGACTGGCAGGCAGCCTTTGAAAAAGCCGGGTTCAAAAATGCCATCGTCGGCAAGGAATGGCCGGAGAACGACAGCACCATGAGCCTGGAAGACGCCCGCTTTTCAGTGATCCGGTATTTCGCTTCCGACATCGAGAATGCCTATGGACCGAACATAGCAGACCCGCGCAGCGGAGAGATCCTGGAAAGCCACATCGGCTGGTATCACAACGTGATGAAGCTGGTGCACGACTGGTATTTTATTCAGGCCACCAACTCCGACCCGAGGGCAAGAAAGATGAAATTCGACGATGCGTTGATGGGCGACCTCATCCGCTTCGTATCATCTCACGAAGTAGGTCACACCCTGGGCTTACGTCATAATATGGGCAGCAGCAGCCAAACCCCGGTGGAAAAATTACGGGACAAAGCATGGGTGGAGGCCAATGGCCATACAGCCAGCATTATGGACTACGCCCGTTTCAACTACGTGGCGCAGCCGGAAGACCACATCGATAGCCGGGGGCTGTATCCCCGCATCGGCGATTACGACAAGTGGGCTATCCGCTGGGGATACAAAGGCATCGACGGTACCAAAGACGAAGAGGAAGATAAAAAAATACTGAACAAATGGGTCATCGATAGCCTGAAGGCCAATCCCCGCCTTTGGTTTGGAGGTGAAGGCTTTAATTTCGACCCCCGCGCACAGACGGAAGACCTGGGCGACAACAGCATGAAAGCCGGCGAATATGGTATCAAAAATCTAAAACGCATCCTGCCTGCGCTGCCGGAATGGACAAAGGAAGAGGCGGATCAGTATGACAACCTCGAAGAGATGTACGGGCAACTGGTGGGTCAATACAGCCGTTATATGGGACATGTGGTCAGGAATGTAGGGGGCATCTACGAGACCTTTAAGAGCATCGAGCAACCGGGAGATGTTTATGCGCCTACTCCCAGGGCCACACAAAAAGAGGCGGTGGATTTTCTTAGCAAACAATTATTCACTACCCCCACCTGGCTGTTGAATAAGGATATCCTGAATAAGTTCAGCAATCCCGCCGCCACCGAAACTGTGGGTAACGTACAGGCCAATGTGCTCAACAGCCTCCTGTCGGGCGCAAGGCTTTTCCGGATGTCTATATGCACTGGCAGATATGGCGCAGCCAACGTTTATGGCCCTGATGAACTGCTCGTGGACGCGAAGAAAAGCGTTTGGTCGGAGCTGACCGCCGGCGCGGCCATCGACCCCTTCCGCCGCAACTTGCAAAAGACATACGTGGATGCGCTGATCGCTCTTATCAATCCACCGCCGCCCACACCCGTACCTGCAGGTCTGCCCAGAGGACTGGCCGCCCTGTTCACCGGCAGCATCAAAAATACCGACGTACCTTCCATCGCCCGGGCGCAGCTGGTAGAGCTGAAGGCGGAAATAACAGCAGCTATTCCCCGTACTACCGATAAGCTGAGCAAATATCACCTGCAGGATGTAGCTGAACGGATCAGGCAGGCGCTGAATCCCAACAAATAGCACTTTTCACTGTCAACATAAGCAAGCCCGGTCCACCTGGACCGGGCTATTCATTTGCACCCCCCGAAACACCTACTTATATAAATTCGGGTTATTCTGCTCTTCCGACTGAGGGATCGCAAACAGATAATAAGGGCTGTTAGCTACAAACGGCGTCCCATCGGGGAACCGCAGCGCCGTATGATACTTGGCAGCCACCTGCTTGGTAGTCCCGTCAGGAGTTGTCACCGTCACCTGGATGGGATTTCCCCCGACATCGGTATACGGCCTCCTGACAACAGCCTGCTGTGTACGGATGATATCCGACAAGCTGAACCCTTCACCCCACAGCTCCTTTCTTCTTTCTACCAGGATCGTATCGATAAGGTTTTCCTGCGTCTGCCCCGTAGCATCATAGGGAGGCGCCGTCCGCGCGGCCCGTAATGCATTCAACGCCGTGGCAGCATCGTTAAGGTTGCCCGCCCTGGCGTCCCCTTCGGCTTCGATGAGGTAAGCTTCCGAGGCCCGCATCAGCACCAGGTCCCCTGTCTGGTTGGCAATCGATCCAAAACGGATCTTCGCGTAAGCAAGATATCCTTCCAGACCCGGATCGCCGTCCCAATAGAACAATGTTTTACGGACGTCGCCGTCGGCAAACAGCTCCATAAAATGCGGGTCGGCCATATAGCTGTAATATCCCTGGTTATAGGTCACGTCAAGGAAATTAAAACTATAGCTGCCTCCATTCTGTGTAGGTATCTCCGGATGCCCCCATATCCATTCTTCATTAGTGATGTCATTGAATCCCGTTTTATAGGCAGCAGGGCTCATCAGGGTATAACCCTGGCGGGCAGCCACGGCAGCCTGCGCAGCAAGGGTCCATTCGCCCATGTTGAGATAAGCACGGGCCAGTAAGCCTTCCGCCACATTCTGATCGATAAGCCATTTGGCAGGCCGCTGATAATCCTGCAATAAGCTGACCGCCTGCTGCAGATCTGCCGTGATCAGCTGGTACACCTGCTGCAACGTCGCGCGTGGATGGCCCACCGTAGTGTCGGAGGTCGGCAGCGTATAAATGGGTACAGCCTTTGCCTGCGGGTCTTTCAGATAGGAGAACTGATAAAAAGAGGCCAATACCAGGTAGGTATTCGCCCGCAATGCCAGCGCCTGTCCCTTCAACACTTTTTTAGCCGTAGCGTCGCCTTCCACCTGATCCACATGAGCGATGATGATATTCATATTGTTGATGATCTTATAGAGCTCTGACCAGAAGGCACCGTTGCGGAACTGCGTCTTGTCATACATCTGGGTAAAGGTGTAGGTGGTCTTGAAACCATATTTGGTGGGTATCACCGCCACATCGTCCCCCATGGCATCGCTGGCGAGACCGATGCTTTTATATCCGGGGTTGGAATAGACATCCCCATAGAAGTCATCCATCATGGAAGACCAGGTGCCCTGCAGCAGGGCGGAAAGATTGGTCACATTCTCAAAGAGAAGATCGCCGGGTACCGCATTGGTCGGCGCCGTATTCAGCTGCTTTTTGCAGGCAGCCAGTCCTGACAGGCAGAACGAAAGAAACAGGATATAATTGATCTTTTTCATTGCATGATTTTTGGAAGATTGAAATTAGAATCCAAATTGAGCGCCGACAGAGAAGGTCCGCACGGCGGGGTATTGATAATAGGTGGTCCCTCCGATGGATTGCTCGGGATCCATTCCCTTATGCCCGTAGAAGGTCAGCAGGTTCTCACCCGTAAGATAGATCCTGATGTCCTTTACATACTCATTCTGCTTCCAGCCGGAAGGCAGGGGGACGTGATAGGCCAGGGTAAGGTTCTTAAGCCTTCCATAAGTGGCGCTGTACAGCAGGCGGGTGGAAGTGTTGGTCCATCCCAGGTCATCGGTAGTCATACGGGGTACATTGGTATGGGTATGATCAGGTGTCCAGCTCTCCAGCAATTCCTTGCTGAAATTGCGCCCCGGTGACGCTCCTCCCGTGAGCAGGAATACATAATCCAGGTCCAGGACCTTACCTCCCAGGCTATACGTAAAAAGAAAGTTCAGCTCGATACCCCGGTACCGGAAAGTGTTCGTAATACCTCCGACTACCGTAGGCAGCGAACTGCCGACATAATATTGCGAGCCCTTTGCATATACAGAAGTGGTAGTTGTCTTACCGCTACTGTCGGTGATATACCACAACGGGTTACCATTGGCCGGATCGACCCCTGCCCATTTACGGAGATAGAAGTCATAGATAGACTTGCCCACCATCAGCTTTTTTGTCCCGCTGATGATCTCTTTTTGCGGCAGGGCGGTGATCTCGTTCTTGTTGTGAGCGATATTCAGCTCGATGTCCCAGCGGAATCTCCCGGTATTGACAGGCACTGCATTCAGCGTGAGCTCGAAACCTTTATTACGCAGGGTACCGATGTTGGCGTCCACAGAGCCGAAGCCGGTGGAGGCGGCCAGGGGCTTGGAATAAAGAAGGTCCTTGCTGGTGCGGATATAATAATTCAAGGTACCGCTCACGCGGTTGGAAAAGAGCCCGAAATCAAGGCCAGCATTGAAATTCAGGTTGCTTTCCCATTTCAGGTCCAGGGTGGGCAGCCGGGAAGTGATCACCCCGCCGTTACCCAGGTTGTTCTGGATGTTATACAAAGCTTCATAAGCATAATAAGTATTCAGGTTGTCGTTGCCCGAGGCGCCATAGCTGGTCTTCAGCGTCAGCAAGTTCAGCCACGATACGGATTTCAGGAAAGGCTCGCTGGCTAACCTCCAGCCTGCCCCGGCCGACCAGAAAGTACCCCACCGCGATTGAGGGGAAAAACGTGAAGAGCCATCCCGGCGAACCGAACCCGTAACATAGTACCGGCTGAGATAATTGTATTGCGCCTGTCCAAAGAAGCTGAGCTTGTTGTAATTGTCCGCATATCCGCTGAACCCTTCGATGATGGATGCCGCGACAGGCTCATAAAGACCGGGAAGGACAAAGCCCTGGCTGTTACCCTGCAGCTTATGGTAAGTAAAGGAATAATATTCATGCCCTGCCAGCAGCTCCAGGTGGTGGCCGCCACGAAGGTCATGCTGGTAAGTAACGATATTGTTCCAGGTATAAGATAATGTGCGGGAGTTGGTCTCGCTGATAGAGCCCCCGATACTGGAAGCATCTCCAAACAACGGGTTGCTGTAGTACTGATCGTTGTAGTCGATATAATCCGTGTTATAGCTCGTCTTGAACACCAGCCCCTTGGCCAGCGTAGCTTCCAGGAAAGACCTGACTGACCCGTTCTCCCGCCTGATGCGGTTAATATCCAGGCCAACCGTCCCTACCAGGTTCATCAACGGCAATGCCGCCTGCGGCCGGTAATCTCCATAATCCAGCGCTTTTTGCCCCTTGGCATTCAGCTTGTACGTTCCATCCGGGTTCATCTGGTAAATGGGATAGAAGCCGGGCAGCGTCCGTCCGAAAATGACGACATTATCCGTTCTGCTGTCGGAAGAAGGCGGATAGTCCTGAACGGTGCTCGCCCCGCTTACATCGATGCCTGCACGGAGCCAGCTCTTTGCCTGCAGGGTCAGGTTGCCGCGCAGGTTATACCGCTTGAACCCGGAGCCAATGAAAATGCCTTCGTTATCGAGGTATCCACCGGAAACATAATAGGTGCTTTTATCGCTGCCTCCGCTGAGACTGAGCTGCGCCTGGGTGAATTTCCCATGCTGACGCATAGCATCTTCCCAGCTGTTGTTCCACAAGGGCCGCGCACCCGGAAGTATCTTTCCGTTGCCGCCCACGGGTTCGGGATAGCCGGAGCCATATGGATTGATCGCCAGATCGCTTACAACATTCTGACTGGCGATCGTGTCGGCCTGCGTTTCGGTAAACCCGTTCGTCAGCGCTTTATTTTTCAACGCCTGCCAGTATAATTGGAAATATTGATCCGTATTCACTTTTTCATAGTCCTTCACCGCCCGGTTGCTCCAACCCTGGTTGATAGTGGCGTTGATCGCTGCATCCCGGCCCTTCTTTCCTTCCTTAGTGGTGATAAGAATGACGCCATTGGCAGCCCGTGACCCATACAGGTTCGCGGAAGTAGCGTCTTTCAGGACACTGATGGATGCAATGTCGGCAGGGTTCAACGCATTGATGTCACCGTCATAAGGGGCGCCATCCACAACAAACAACGGACTGCTGGATGCATTGATAGAGCCCGCCCCCCTGATCAGCAGGGTCGAGCCATTGCCAGGCTGCCCATTGGCGGATGATGTTTGAAGACCGGCCACCAGACCCTGGAGTGAATTGCTGACATCCCCCGTCTGCCGGTTGTTGATCTTGTCAGCGGTGACGGTGGAGACAGCCCCCGGATAACCCGATCTTTTTACGGTGGTGTAAGCCACAGCCACTACTTCATCCAATACCTTATTGGTCAATGTCAGTAATATGGTAACGGTATCGGTACGCGTTTCCGTCTCTACAGTTTCCCGGCCTACAAAGGATACAGATAATAAATTCTTTCCCGCGCGGCCTTCGATAGCAAAACGCCCTTCCGCATCGGTACTGGTACCGCCGCCGGACTTACCCAGCGAGACAGTAGCTCCCGGCAGGGGCTGCCGGTTTTCCGCGGCTAGTACCCGGCCTCTTATCAAATGGGGTGATTGTGGGAAAGCAATGGCAGCACAAAGCACCAGCGTGCTTGTAAGAATAACTTTAAGCATGACTTTTGGTTTAACAGTGATGAATCATAAATGATAGCAGGTTCACACGGCTGGGCAAAGGGATTTGCAAAGATAATTAGTCCACTTATCGAATAGACTATCAAAAAAATATATGTGATAAACGGAAAATGGTGTGTACCAGCCGCCGGACATGTCCAAAAAACCCCCGCCGCTGGAGTTTGGGGCGAGGGTTCTATTGGTAGAGAAAAAATGTTAACAGTGTGACCTGCGCTGTTACGGCGTCGGAGTAAGCGGCAAGCCGTATTTATACATATAACGGCGATATAGCTGGGTCTGCTTGTTATCGAGACTAACTTCCCGGCCCTGGATAAAGGCATGTTCGACGATGCTGCTGCGCATATCCAGGATGTCGCCCCCGCTGACGACGATGTTGGCATCTTTTCCTGCCTCCAGCGAACCGGTGCGATCATCGATCCCCAAAATTTTTGCTGTATTCAACGTGATGGCCTGCAGCGCCTGCTCTTTTGTAAGACCATAAGCAGCAGCCGTACCCGCATTGAACATAAGGTTGCGATAACGGGTCTCATCATGGTCATCGTTCAGCGCAAAAAGGACTCCCGCCTTCTGCAGTTGCGCAGGGGTCTTGTAGGGCTGGTCGACATCGTCATCCTCTGTCGTAGGCAATGCATGCTCCTGTCCCAGGATCACCGCAATATTATTGGACTTCAGCAGGGGAGCGATCAGCCAGCTCTCGCTGCCACCTACGATCACCACATCGAACCCGAACTCTTTTGCAAAATCAACCGCTATCAGCATTTGCTTAACCTGGTCGCCATGAACAAATAATTTCTGTTGTTTGGAGAACAGTCCTTTCACGGCCTCGAACTTCAGGTTGGTCTCCTTATGAGGAGATGTCTGCAGATATCCTTTTGCTTCCCGGAAAAAGCGCTTGATCTCTTCCACTTTTGCAAGGGCCTCCTTCACCGGATCGGTGGGCGTTTCAACCCCACCTCTCCTGCCCCCGAAGCGAGGGCGGCGGACGATAAAGGAAGGCATGTGCAGATGAATGGCGCCATCCATCTTATACGCTGCATCCTCCCAGTTCCAGGCATCCAATTGCACGACGGATGAGCTTCCGCTGATAGTGCCGCCCTGGGGCGTAACACTGGCCAGCAATATTCCATTACCCTTCAACGTATTGATGATCTTCGAATCCGTATTGTAGGCTACGATGCTCCGGATGCTGGGATTCAGATCACCCAGCTCTTCAAAGTCATTGGACCCCCGCACACCATTGGCAATCTCTTTCAGACCAAGATCGGTGACGGGCAGGATCAGTCCGGGATAGATCTGCTTTCCCCTGGCATCGATGACCTTTACATCGGCGGAAGCCGGCGGAACAGACACATTCGCACCCACCTGTACGATCTTGCCATTGTCCACGGCGATAGTGCCGCCTTCTATCACCTGTCCATTACCGACATGGATGGTGCCGCCCGTAATATATAGTTTTCCTTTATAGTCTTTGGCCGGGTATATGTCGTCCTGTGCGCCGACGGTCAGCGACACCAGCAGCGAAAAAGCTACTACCCCAAAATGCCGGATAAAAGAATAATTCATTATAATATCTTTTTAAACAAAGTTAGTGTTGAGTGTTTTCGTCATCCCCATCGATGGTCAGCAATCCGTCATGATGCTCGTGATCACCACAAGTCAGCTCGACATGGAAGCTGGGTTCCGCCGGCCGCATGGGAGCGCCGGACCTTTTCTCCGCCAGCAGTTTTTGCACCAGCCTGTTACGCTCGGCCGTTACGCTCTTACGCAATACCGCATCGCGATCCATATCGTAATAGATAATACCATCCACGATGGTCTTTTCGGATTTGGCATAGATGCTCAGCGGATTGTCCGTCCAGAGTACCAGGTCGGCGTCTTTACCGGCCTTGATGCTGCCGACCCTGTCGGCAACGTGGAGAGCCTTGGCAGGATTGAGCGTCACCATTTTAAAAGCTTCTTCCTCGGACAGCCCTCCATACTTTACGCTCTTGGCAGCCTCCTGGTTCAGACGGCGGGCCTGTTCTGCATCGTCAGAGTTGATACATACGTTGAGCCCCACTTTTGTCATGATCGCCGCATTATAGGCAATGGCATCCTGCACCTCCATTTTATAAGCCCACCAATCGGAAAAAGTGGAAGCGCTGGCGCCATGCTCCTTCATCTTATCGGCCACTTTATAGCCTTCCAGGATATGCGTGAATGTATTCACCCTGAAGCCGAACTTATCCGCTACACGTATAAGCGCTGTGATCTCACTTTGCACATAGGAGTGACAGGTGATAAAACGTTTTTTCTCCAGGATCTCCACCAACGCGTCCAGCTCCAGGTCCCGGCGGGTAGCCAGGGGAGCCGCTTTTCTCGCCTGCTGATAGTCCCGGGCCCTGGTAAAAGCATCTATCAGCACTTCTTCCACGCCCATACGGGTGTCAGGGAATCGATTGTTATTCTGTGAGGTCGTACGCTTTACATTTTCACCCAGGGCGAACTTGATAAAGGGATCCCAATTCCTGAACTTCAGGCCTTCGTCATCCTGTCCCCAGCGCAGCTTGATCAGCTGCGTCTGTCCGCCGATGGTATTGGCGGAACCATGAAGGATATGAGAAGAGGTGACGCCTCCGCTCAGCTGCCGGTAAATATTGATATCTTCAGGATTGAGGTTGTCGGCGATACGCACTTCGGAGGTGACAGACTGAGCGCCTTCATTGATCGAGAAGGCGGCAATATGAGAGTGCTCGTCGATGATGCCGGGTGTCAGGTATTTACCGGTACCATCGATCACAAGGGCGCCCGCGGCGGAAAGATTTTTACCGACCTGGGCAATCTTGCCTCCTTTCACCAGTACATCTGTATTTTCCAGCCGGCCCTCTTTCTCATTCGTCCATACTGTGGCATTCCTGATCAGCAGATCCTGCTGCTTAGGGAGAGAATCCCAACCATATCCGTTAAAAGGATACACGACCTTACCGATATGCAATGGCCGCTTACGGGAAGTATCTGCTTCAGGAGCCGAAGCCTTTGAAAAAACAGCCGTCCAGGTCACCCAATTGCCCGTGGAGTCCGTGCCATTCCCACTCCAGCCATCAGCATATACTGCACCGCTGAGATGCGTTTGCGCACCACCAGGACGAGCTCCTCCTCTTCTGCCGCCACCGGAGCCAAAGCTCAACGACACGAGGCTCCCATCATAGCTGAACTTACCCGTCAGCGTATCTTTCCCACCCGCAATAACGCTGGCCGAAGTGGCGGACTTCACATCCAGCACATACGTATTCGTACCACCGGCAGCAGATGTTACCATCAGGTTGTACTGCCCCCTTACTTCCTTCCACCCCTCCGGCTTTACCTCATATTTTTTTCCCTGTATCCAGTTTTCGATGAGCGTCGTCTTTTCTGCAAAAACGGGACCGGTAGTGATAAGGAAATTGGCCAGCTTGCCCGCATCCAGGCTGCCGACCTTATTATATACACCTAACAACGTCGCCGGCATCTTCGTCAGCGCCTCCAAAGCCTTTCCCTCGCTCAACCCATACTCAAACGCCTTTCTCAAATTGGCCGTGAATGTCTTGACATCCTTCAGATCCGAAGTGGTAAGACTGAAAGGTATCCCCGCTTTTTCAAAAGCTGCCGGATTGCCGGGAGCCAGCTCCCAGTTTTTCATGTCCGCCAAAGACACGAACCGCGCATCATTGGGATCTTCCACATCCATGGCCTGGGGGAAGTTCAGCGGCAGGATAAAGCTGGCCCTCGTAGCCGCTATTTCATTGATGCGTTGATATTCATTCCCGCCCCCTTTGATAATAAACTGAACGCCGAATTCGTCCCCCACACGGTCACCCTGCAGGTCCGTCCACTTATCTCCACTCTCGAACAGCTGAGGAAGGGACAGCCCGTCATTGAAAGCCTGCAGACTTAAATTCGTGCCTTCATGAACAGGCTGGCTCTTATACCATTGTGCATCCAGCCACGTTTGCCGCAGCAGGGCGATACTGCCCATCAGGCTGCTGGGATAGCTTTGCGTAGAGGTGCCTTTATTAAGAGAGTAGTTGGCCGAAGACTTTTGTTTGACGATCACCAGGTTCTCGTTCTCATTTGCCAGGGTCACCACTGCACCTGTGCCCCGCGCAATGCCATCCCGCTGAAGGGTTTGCACGGTACCGAAACCCACGTCGCGCAAGGGCTTGGCTTTTGCATCATCCACTGTAAAAAGGTGGGCCGCATCTGTCTCGGGGTGGATAGCCTGGTTCCAGTTATACGCTCCTTTCGTATTGGAGGTCAGCTGGGCAGGAGCCCTGAAATCAAAGGGTCTCGTCTGTTTTTCACCCTGGGGCATGCCATAGTCGCTAAAAATATCGATAAAGGAAGGATAGATAAATTTGCCGCTGCAGTCGATAACGACGGCATCCTTCGGCAGCGTGATACCCGTGCCGGCGCCGACTATAAGACCATCCCGGATCAATAAAGTGGCATCGGAAATGGTCGTCTCACCATCTTTTATGATAGTGGCATGGGTAAAGGCATAGCAACCTTCCCGTTGATCGGCAACCCCGTTAACTGGAAATGTAGTTTGAGCGGTGGAAATAATAGAACAGATAAGGCACGTCACAAGTAAAAAAGATATTCTACCCCGCGGACGTTGTCGGATGTTTCTCATGTTTGAAAATTAGTTTTAGTACCTAAAAAGGCCCCTAATTTAGGTAAATGGACTAATTTTAACGTTTAAATATTGTATCAGCGGTAAATTGAATGGGGAAATTTCGGTGATTAACATCGCTTCATATATCGATCATACTGTTTTAAAGCCCACTACCACACATATGGACATAAAGAAAATATGTGCGGAGGCGGTGCAATATCATTTCGCTGCCGTTTGTATACCGCCATCATTGGTGACCCTGGCGCGAAAAGAGCTGCAAATGGCCATTGAAGCCAGGGTTCTCCCGAAGCATGAGGACTGTGTCGAAGTCAGCCCCTTGCAAAAGGTCGCCACCGTTATCGGCTTTCCCTTCGGTTATTCTGTCCCGAAGGCCAAGCTGGCGGAGACAGAGCAGGCCCTCATCGATGGCGCTGACGAGCTGGACACGGTCATCTGCCTGACAGCATTGCGCAATGGAGACTGGCCCTACCTGGAAAAAGAGATAGCCGCCATCACCAATATGATCCAGGCACAAGGGAAGGTGATAAAGGTGATCATCGAGAGCGGCATCCTTACGGATGAAGAGATCATCCATTGCTGTGACATCTGCAGTAAAGCAGGCGTGGATTTTGTAAAGACCTCCACAGGCTATGCGGAGAAGGGAGCTACGCTCGAGGCGGTGAAGCTGATGCGCAAACATCTCCCTGCCGGCATAAAAATAAAAGCCTCCGGTGGCATCCGGACCTACGAATTCGCCCGTCAATTGATTGATGCGGGGGCTGATAGGCTGGGCTGCAGCGCCAGTGTGGAGATCGTAAAATCCTCCTTAGAAACAAAATAAACATTTAACATGTATAAAATCTTGATCGCCCTGTCATTACTCATCCCGGCCGCCGTCATGGCGCAGCAGACGGACACTGCCGGCATCGTCGTCTACAAGGACGCACGCATCGACCAGTTGGTTCACAAGCAAATGGAGATCAATGAAGAAACTACCAGGGATAGCCGCAGGAGTATGCCGGGTTTCCGGATACAGGTGATCAGTGCAACCGACAGGAACAAGGTCTTTGCCGCCAAAACAAAGGTCTACCAGCAATTTCCTGATCTGAAACCCTACGTGCTGTACCAGCCGCCCTATTATAAATTGAGGGTCGGCAATTTCAAAACCCAGGCAGAGGCGGAGGAATTCGAAAAACAGTTGTCCTCCCTGTTTCCCAGCGGGCTATACGTCATCCGGGATACCATCGAGGTTACGCCTGAGCGGCTGAAAGAGGAGGTTCCCCAATGAAAGATAAGATACAACAGCTGGTCAGCCGGTATACCCCCGATTTTATCGCTACCCGTCACCATCTGCACGCCCATCCTGAGCTGAGCTATAAGGAATTCGAAACCTCCAGATATGTACAACAGCAACTAAAACAGGCCGGTATCCCTCATCAGGTAATGGCGGAAACAGGGGTCGTGGGTACGATCAAAGGCAGGAACCCCGACAAACGCGTCATCGCATTGAGGGCCGACATGGACGCCCTGCCCATCAGGGAGGAAAATGATATCCCCTATAAATCCCGTAACGAGGGAGTCATGCATGCCTGTGGACATGACGTACATACTACCATATTATTAGGCGCTTCCCGCATCCTGCAGGAACTGAAGGACGAGTGGGAGGGGACGATAAAGCTCATCTTCCAGCCGGGAGAAGAAAAGAACCCCGGGGGCGCCAGCCTGATGATACGCGAAGGAGTGCTGAAAGACCCTGTGCCGCAGGCCATCTTTGGATTGCACGTACATCCCGGCCTGGAGACAGGAAAGCTCAGTTTCAGGGGTGGAATGGTGATGGCAAGCGCCGATGAGCTGTACATCACCATCAAAGGCAAAGGCGGTCATGCAGCAGCGCCGCACCTGACCGTGGATACGATACTGGTAGCTTCTCACCTGGTGGTGGCCCTGCAGCAGATCATCAGCAGGAACAGGAACCCTTTATCTCCTTCCGTACTATCCATCACCTCTGTCCAGGGTGGATATACGACAAATGTCATCCCCAGCGAAGTAAAACTGATGGGTACCTTCCGGGCCATGGACGAGGAATGGCGTTTCCGTGCCCATGAGCTCATCCGGCGGCAGGCGACGGAATTGGTGCACAGCATGGGCGCAGAGATCGATCTGCATATCGATGTGGGATATCCCATGGTATATAATAATGAAGCCCTGGATAAAGTGGCCAGGGCCACAGCCGGACAATTCATCGGAAAAGACAACGTCCTCGAGACGGAAGTACGGCTGGGAGCAGAGGATTTTGGCTATTACACCCGCCAGATACCGGGGTGTTTTTACCGGCTTGGGGTCATGAATGTAGAAAAGGGCATCACTTCGGGCGTTCACACGCCAACCTTCAATATCGACGAATCCGCCATCGGCATCGGAGTAGGAATGATGGCCTGGTTAGGCAGCCAGGTTTCTTTTCCACCGGCGTGATTAACTGCATTTTCGTATTTTGCACAGGTTTCTCTCCAGTCTCGGGCTGAAAGCCCGAGATTGATCCCCGGCAGGGCGGATAAATAAGGCCCGGCCCTGGTCGATAAATTTCCAATATGCAAAAAAAACAGCTCCGCAAAGAGCAGGCGCTTGAATATCATTCCAAAGGACGACCGGGCAAGATCGAGGTCGTACCTACTAAAGAGGCGAAGACGCAAAGGGATCTTTCCCTGGCTTATTCCCCGGGCGTAGCGGAACCCTGCAAGGAGATCCACAAAACTCCCGACGATGTTTATAAATATACCGCCAAAGGCAACCTGGTAGCCGTCATCAGCAATGGTACGGCGGTGCTCGGCCTGGGAGACATCGGTCCCGAGGCATCCAAACCCGTCATGGAGGGTAAGGGCGTCTTATTCAAGATCTTCGCCGACATCGACGTCTTCGACATAGAGATCAATGAGAAGGACCCCGAAAAATTCGTGCAGATCGTCAAGGCGCTGGAACCCACCTTCGGAGGCATCAACCTGGAAGATATCAAGGCGCCCGAATGCTTTTATATCGAGCAGAAATTAAGGGACTCGCTAAAGATCCCCGTGATGCATGACGACCAGCACGGCACCGCCATCATCAGCAGCGCAGCCTTGCTCAATGCCCTCGAATTACAGAAAAAGAAGATCGACAGGGCGTGTTTTGTCGTCAACGGCGCCGGAGCGGCAGCCATGGCCTGCGTGCAGCTGTACGTAGCCCTGGGCGCCAAATATGAAAATTTCACCTTATTCGATAAGGACGGGGTGCTGCACCAGGGACGGACAGACCTGGACGACATCAAACGAAAGTTCGCCATCAAGTCTCCCGACTATACCCTGGAAAAAGCCATGAAGGATGCGGATGTGTTCGTAGGCCTCAGTGTCGGTAATGTGGTCACGGGGGACATGGTAAAGAGCATGGCCAGAAGACCGATCATTTTCGCCCTGGCCAACCCAGACCCCGAGATCGGCTATGAAGTGGCCACTGAAGTGCGGGACGATATCATCATGGCCACCGGCCGCAGTGACTATCCCAACCAGGTAAACAACGTACTGGGTTTCCCCTTTATCTTCCGGGGCGCCCTGGATGTCCGGGCCACCCAGATCAACGAAACCATGAAACTGGCTGCTGTCCGCTCCCTGGCCGACCTGGCCAGAACAGCAGTCCCCGACATCGTAAACATGGCCTATAATGAGAAGAACATCGTATTCGGCCCCACCTATATCATTCCCAAGCCGCTGGACCCCCGGCTGCTGTCCACCGTAGCCCCGGCTGTTGCCCGTGCGGCCATGGAGAGCGGCGTAGCACAGTCGTCCATCGATAACTGGGATGCTTATGCGATCGAGCTGAATAAGAGACTGGGTCTGGATAACCAGCTCATTCGCGTATTGGGCAGCAAAGCCCGTAACGAGCCCAAACGGCTGGTGTTTGCGGAAGCCGATAACCTGAAGATCCTGAAAGTGGCCCAGATCCTCTACGATGAAGGCGTGGCCTACCCCATGCTGCTGGGCGACGAAAAGAAGATCCGGCACATGGCCGCCGCTAACCAGATCGACCTGGAAGGGCTGCCCATCATCAACCCCCACAGCGATCAGTTCGAGGAACAACGGCGACGCTATAGCGAAGTCTTTTTTACCAAGCGGGGGCGCAGGGGATACAACAAGTACGAGTCCATGAAGGTAATGCGGGATAGAAATTTTTTTGGATGCATGATGGTAGAGATGGGTGATGCCGATGCCATGATCTCCGGGCTTACCAAGAACTATCCCGACACGATCCGGCCTGCGCTGCAGGCCATCGGCACGGAAGACGGCGTACAGAAAATAGCGGGGATGTACCTGCTGCTGACAAAGAAAGGACCGCTGTTCATGGCCGATACGACCGTGAACTTCAACCCCACGGCAGCCGAGCTGGCCGATATCACCCTGCTGACAGCCAAGGCCGTGCAGAACTTTAATCTTACGCCCAGGATCGCCATGCTGAGCTATTCCAACTTCGGCACCAGCGATTCGCCGGAGGCGAGATTGGTAGCGGAAGCACGCAGGATCGTAAAAGAACGGAACCCTTCCCTTATCGTAGATGGAGAGATGCAGGCCAGCGTTGCCCTCAATAACGAATTGATAAAAGAGAATTATCCTTTCAGCGAGCTGGTGGACCAGGAAGTGAATACGCTGATCTTCCCCAACCTGGCAGCGGGTAACGTGGCATATAACCTGCTGAAAGAGGTCGGCGGCGCCGACGCCATCGGACCGATCCTCCTGGGCTTGAAAAAACCGGTACACGTGCTGCAGTTGGGCAGCTCTGTCAGGAGCATTTACAACATGGCGCTGGTAGCCGTGGTAGATGCGCAGATCAAATGCAAAGGCTCCGGCACGGCGGAGGAAGAAATGGCAAAAGCGCCCTGGTGGCGACGGAAAAAACAGTAATAATTTATATTTTCATTCATGAGTTTTTTTACAGAGTTCGGCCGATACTTACTGATGCTAAAAGGGATGTTCTCCAAACCTGAGAATGGCAAAATGTACTGGAAAGAATTCATGCATCAATGTTCGGAGATCGGCATTGGCTCACTGGGCATCGTGGTGATCATTTCCATCTTTATGGGTGCAGTGTCCACCCTGCAAACCGCCTATCAGCTGGTAAGCCCCTTCATTCCCCTGTCTACCATCGCACAGATCGTCCGGGACACCGTGATCCTGGAATTCTCTCCTACCCTGGTCTGTATCGTACTGGCCGGCGTCGTGGGCAGCAAGATCGCCAGCGAGCTGGGCAACATGCGGGTGAGTGAACAGATCGACGCACTGGAGATCATGGGCATCAATACCAAGACCTACCTGATCCTCCCCAAGCTGCTGGCCGCCATCGTCGTCATTCCCATGCTGGTGGTGATCTCCGCCGTACTGGGCATGTGGGGCGGCCGGCTGGCCGGCACCATGACAGGTATCCTGTCCGGAGCGGCATTTGACAAAGGACTGCACCAGTTCTTCAAACCTTACAACGTCTTTTTCGCCCTGGCCAAGGCCTATACCTTTGCATTCATTATCTCCAGTATACCGGCTTACTATGGTTACTATGTGCGGGGCGGAGCGCTGGAAATAGGAAGGGCGAGTACCAAGTCCGTGGTGGTCAGCTGCGTACTGGTGCTGTTTGCAGATTATTTATTGGCAGCCCTGTTGCTCTAACCCTCAACTATTGCAATGATTGAAGTAAAAAATATAAAGAAAGGTTTTAGCGAGAAAGTAGTCATCAACGACGTAAGCGCCGTCTTCGAGACAGGTAAATGCAACCTGATCATCGGCACCAGCGGCAGCGGCAAGACCGTGCTCATGAAATGCCTGGTCGGTCTCTTTGAACCGGACAGCGGGGAGATATTCTACGACGGCCAGCCCTTTTCCGAAATGACCGAAGAACATCGTAAGGAATTGCGTCAGCGTATCGGCATGCTCTTCCAGGGCTCGGCGCTTTTCGACAGCATGACGGTTGAGCAGAATGTGATGTTTCCCCTGGACATGTTTACCAAAGATACCTATGCCGTGAAGCTGAAAAGGGTGAACGAGGTGCTGGACCGGGTAAACCTGAAGGACGCCAACAAAAAATTCCCTGCCGAGATCTCCGGCGGAATGAAAAAAAGGGTAGGCATCGCACGCGCCATCGTGCTCAATCCCAAATATCTCTTTTGCGATGAACCCAATTCCGGCCTGGACCCTCAGACCTCCCTGCTCATAGACAAGCTCATCAAGGAGATCACGACCGAATACAACATCACTACCGTGGTAAACACCCACGATATGAACAGCGTGATGGAAATAGGGGACAATATCATCTATATGTACCAGGGGTTGAAAGAGTGGGAAGGCAGCAACAAGGAGATCATATTCAGCAAGAACAAGCTGCTGAACGAATTTATCTTCGCCTCCGAGTTCCTGCAGGACGCCAAGGACATGCGGATGCTGGAAATGAAAGGGAAGATCGATAACAACAGGAATATGGACGACCTTTTAAAATAAGGGCGGTTTTTCCCATTTTACCCTTATTTTTGCCCACCGAATCACTGATAATAACCACTATAATGGCAATCTTAGTCGACAAAAACTCCAGGATCATTGTACAGGGCTTTACAGGAACAGAAGGGACTTTCCATGCCACACAGATGGTAGACTACGGCACCCAGGTGGTCGGCGGCGTGACGCCAGGCAAAGGCGGCGCTACGCATATCGACCGGCCCGTGTTCAACACGGTGTCCGATGCCGTGAAAGCCACTCAGGCTAACGTATCCATCATCTTCGTCCCCCCGGCATTTGCCGCGGATGCGATTATGGAAGCTACGGAAGCAGGTATCCAGCTGGTGGTATGTATCACAGAAGGCATCCCTGTACAGGACATGGTAAGGGCTAAGAACTATCTTTTAGGTAAAAAGACACGTCTCATCGGCCCCAACTGCCCCGGCGTCATTACAGCCGGAGAATGTAAAGTAGGTATCATGCCGGGCTTTGTGTTCAAAAAGGGAAATATCGGTATTGTTTCCAAATCCGGGACGCTGACCTACGAGGCAGCCGACCAGGTGGCTAAGGCAGGACTGGGCATTTCCACTGCAGTTGGTATCGGCGGCGACCCCATCATCGGTACGCCGACCAAAGAAGCGGTGGAGCTGCTGATGAACGACCCGGGTACCGAAGGCATCGTCATGATAGGCGAGATCGGTGGCAGTATGGAAGCAGAGGCCGCTCAATGGATCAAAGCCAACAGCAAAAAGCCCGTAGTCGGCTTCATCGCCGGCCAGACAGCGCCTCCCGGAAGAAGAATGGGACATGCCGGGGCCATCATCGGCGGTGCGGATGATACAGCTGCCGCCAAAATGAAGATCATGGCAGAATGCGGTATCCATGTGGTGCAAAGCCCGGCAGACATCGGCGCTACCATGGCAAAAGTGATAAAATAATCATAGCAGAAACGGCCCGCTCTCGCGGGCCGTTTCTCATTATATGGATGGCCTAAAATTTTCTGTGGTCATGTTTCATCATCCTGTGATGATGGCGCATCTGTTTACGATGATGCTTTATCTGATGCCTGTCGTGGCCAATCTCCCTGCGATCTTTTCTGATCTCCTGACGGTCACTCCGGATCTCGCGACGCTCACTCCTGATCTCATGACGAGGCATATTGGAGGCGACGGTACCCTGGGCCTGTGAAACACTGGCAAACAAAAGGCCGGCAGCAACGAGTATAGTAAATTTGGTGTTCATGATCTTTCTTTTTTAATTGTTGTGTACTTATTGTACTTGTATATAGGAAGGGCGCAGGGAATTCCTGTTTAAGTACGATACGTTATACCTATGTTAAAAGGAATTCCACGTATGTAATCGCCTTATTTCCTGCATCTTCCAGATATATATTGCAGGAGACAGGGTTTTTCCTATAATTTACCCCGTCTCCTGCAATGAGCTAATAACGGGCCTTCGGCCAGGGCTGCGCCCGTAACCTTCGTTCGGCTCCAACACTGTTGGATCCTCGCTCGGTTATCTGTGACATCTTTTTGTTTACCTTTAAAAAAGTTTTCTCCTATGACCACCCAGTTGCGTATCCGTATAATAGCCTTCCTGTTACTGACACCTTTTTTATCCTTCTCTCAGGCGAAGCCGGACAGCTACGCCGCCCGCTGGAAAACAGTGGATTCCCTGATCAACCAAAAAGGACTGCCACAGTCCGCGCTGACCCAGGTAAACCTTACCTACGAGCGTGCACGCCAGGAAAAAAATGAACCCCAGTTATTAAAGGCATTGATCTATCGCATTCATCTGCAAAACGGGGATCAGGAAGATGCCGGTCTCAGGAGCATCACCGCCCTGGAAAAAGAGATAACCGATACCAAACAACCGGCAAGGTCCATCCTACAGAATATATTGGCAGGTTCATACTGGAGCTATTACCAGCAGCACCGCTATCAATTATACAACCGCACCAACACGATCAACTTCAACAAGGACAGCGTCGCCACCTGGAGCGCTGATGACTTTCACAAAAAGATAGGGCAGCTGTATCTTGCTTCCTTACAGGAACAAAAATTATTACAGGCCACCCGGCTGGATACCTATGACCCCGTTATCATCAGGGGCACCGGTAATACACGTGTCTTACGTCCTACCCTATTTGATCTGCTGGCGCATCAGGCCCTGGAATATTTCCAGTCGGATGAACGTGATCTGACGCGGCCCGCTTATGCTTTTGAAATAGATGATCCGGCCGTCTTTGCAGATGCAGCCGTTTTTGTAAAACATAATTTTACCACCGCTGATTCTTTATCTCTTCATCACAAAGCGCTCTTGCTGTTCCAACGCCTGATCGAATTCCACCTGACCGATGCCCGACCCGATGCTTTATTAGATGTGGACATCGAAAGGCTGAACTTCGCGCACAGCTATGCAGTAATGACAGATAAGGACGATCTCTATGCAACCGGACTGGCAAACATCACCCAAAAATGGCCCAACGAACCCGTTGCCGCGGAAGCGTGGTACCTGCAAGCCCTGCAACATGTTAACAAGGCAACACGATACAATCCCCCGCAGGATACCAGCGGCCGTTGGGATTATGCAGCCGCCAAAACCGTCTGTGAAAAGGTCATAGCACAAAAGGACAGCAGCGAGGGCAAAGTGCACTGCACCGGTCTGCTGAGACAGATCCAATATAGGTTATTAGAGCTGAAAGTAGAGACCGTCAACCTCCCCGGTCAGCCCTTCCGCGGCCTGGTAAAATGGCGCAATCTTTCACGGGTATATTTCAGGATCGTTCGTTTGGATCATGATACGCGGGCCAGCCTGGGTAACAATGCCTATCAGGAGAACTATTGGCAAAAGCTGTTGCAGCTGCCTGTACAACGGACCTTTGCACAGACCTTCCCGGAGACGGGAGACTACCAGGCCCACCGGGCTGAGATCAGGGTCGATGGCTTGCCGGTGGGATCATATGCCCTCATCGCCAGTGAAGACTCCGCTTTCCGCCTGGGTCAGCATATCATGGCCATGACGGGTCTTTACGTGAGCAATATCGCCTATATCAACAACGGACAGGATTATTTTGTCGTCGACAGGAGCAGCGGGCAGCCGGTCTCCGGCGCCAATGTACAGGTATGGGAAAAGAGCTATGATTACAAGGTGAACCGGTTCGTCTTCTCAAAAGCTGAAACCTACAGCACCGACGGACATGGTCATTTCCTGATGAAAAAAAAGGCGAAAAAGCGCAACAACAACGCACAAGTCACGCTTGAGATCAACACGGGCCAGGATCATCTTTTTATCGAAGACGAAGCTTTCAATGCTTATTACCGGATGCCGTACCCCGAAGAGACAAATCCAGTCGGCAAAAAGGAATATGAGAAGGACAATCTGCAGACCTTTTTCTTTACAGACAGGTCGATCTACCGTCCGGGACAGACCTTCTACTTCAAAGGCATTGTCATAACCCGTGATTTCGACTCGCACAAAGCCAGGGTGCTGTCGCAATTCAAGACCAGGGTGATCCTCTACGATGTCAACGGGACCAAAGTAGATTCACTGAATGTCACCACCAATGAATTTGGGTCTTATCATGGCCAGTTCCGGCTGCCGGATCATCTCTTGAATGGAGATTTCAGGATAGAAGACGACTCTTCGGGACAGCAACAGTACTTCTCAGTGGAGGAATACAAACGGCCCCAATTTTATGTATCCTATGATACCCTGAAAGGAAGCTATCGGGTAGGCGATACCATCCGCGTGCAAGGGTCTGCCAAAGCATTTGCAGGTAATGTCATCGACGGGGCAACCGTTAAATACCGTGTCACGCGGCTGGCCCGTTATCCCATCTTTTATTTCGACTACCGGCCACGCCCTGCTGCCTCCTCCCAGGAGATCGCTCACGGTACGATCAGGACGGATGCACGGGGCAGATTTAGCATCGCCTTCGCAGCAATCCCCGATCGCAGCATCGACAAGGCCTCCGATCCCACCTTCGAATATACCCTGACTGCCGACGTTACGGATATCAATGGTGAAACCCACAGCGGCAACAGCACTGTCAGGGCTGGCTATAAAGCGCTGGAACTCTCTATCCTGCAACCCGCGGAAACCACCCTTCCTTCCGATAGTCTCCAATCACTGCGAATTCAAGCCAGCAACCTCAGTGGCATCCCGGAACCAACAATTATCCATGTCGCGCTCTGTTCCCTGAAAGCGCCGGATCATCTCATCCGGAAAAGATACTGGGAAGCGCCGGATCAATTCATATTGTCCCGTGAAGAATACCTTCGTCTCTTCCCGCACGACGAATACAGCGATGAAACCGACATGACCAAATGGGAAAAGGGTGGCAAAATATGGGAAACCACCGATTCGGCAGGAAAAAACCTTGCCATCGGCAAACGCTTACCCTCCGGCTCGTATGTCATCGAAGTACAGTCGAAAGACAAATACGGGCAGCCGGTGAAAACGCTGCGCTATGTCAGCCTCTATGATGGACAGACGGGAAGCCCCGCAGAGCCGCAATACAGCTGGGCATTGGAAGATCAACAAACATCGGAGCCCGGCGGCAAGGCTACCGTGGACATCGGCTCCTCCGCCGAAAACGTATTTGTTATCCGTAAGGTATCTCATGACGATTCCACCGCAGCCTTCAGCTTCCTTACGTTGAACAAAGAAAAGAAAAGCGTCTCTTTCCCCGTGACGGAGGCCGACAGGGGCGGATTTGGCGTCCTCGATATATTTGTAAAGGATAACCGGATATATTCCAGGTCGAACATCGTGCATGTACCCTGGACCAATAAAGAGCTAAGCATCAACTACGCCTCTTTTCGTGATAAGGTCCTGCCGGGCAGTGAAGAAAAATGGAAGGTGACCATCAAGGGTCACCAGGCAGATAAAGTTGCCGCCGAAGTCCTGGCCGGCATGTATGACGCTTCGCTGGATCAATTTAAAGAGCATGACTGGTCCGTCCCGGACTTGTACCCTACATACACAATACCCACTTCCTGGGAAACAGGGGGCAATTTCGCTGCCCTGGCCTCACAACAGCGATATATCCAGGAAAAGGATTATCCCTATTTCGACAAGCAGTATGATCGGTTGATAGGGTTCAATCTGAATGAAAGGAATTACAGGATGATGACGGTCAAGGGTCGCTTTGCAGGGGCAGCGCCTGTTGCAGCCTCCATGGCGGCCCCCGCCCCGCGGGACACGAAAATTAGCTTTGAAAGCGAACAGATGAAGAAAAAGGAAGATCTCGCCGCTGACGCCGACTTAGCCCCGCCCCCTCCGCCGGCGCCCACTCAAACACGCGCCCCGGAACCCGCTCCCGTCCAGGTACGCAAAAACTTCAATGAGACAGCCTTCTTCTTCCCCGACCTCAAAACAGACGACTCCGGCAGCGTCACCTTCTCCTTTACCATGCCCGAAGCGCTTACACAGTGGAAGTGGATGGTGCTGGCCCATACCCGGGATCTTTCCTTTGGCTATGGAGAAAAAACGGTCGTAACACAAAAGAAATTGATGGTACAGCCTAACGCCCCCCGTTTCCTCCGGGAAGGGGACAGGATGGAATTGGGTGTCAAAGTGGCCAATCTCACCGACTCGGAGATGACAGGTCAGATAACACTGGAACTGATCGATCCGACCACAGGTCTCACCGCAGACGGCATGTTCAGCAACCGGCAGGCCAACCAGTATTTTACGGCAGGCGCAGGACAGAGTGCCGTAGTAAGTTTTCCCATCGATATCCCTTATCAATACAATCGCCCCCTGACCTATCGCATAGTAGCACATGCAAAAGAATACAGTGACGGCGAAGAGGCCGTATTGCCTGTGGTGAGCAATCGGATGCTCGTGACTGAAAGCCTTCCGATCAACATGAATGGGGACGGTACAAAACAATTCCGCTTTGAAAAACTTTTACAGAGCGGTGCCAGCGAAACCTTGAATCACCATGCCCTGACCATGGAGTTCACCACCAACCCTGCCTGGTATGCCGTACAGGCCCTGCCCTACCTGATGGAATATCCTTACGAGTGCGCCGAACAGAGCTTTAACAGGTTTTATGCCAATGCCCTGGCCAGCCGGATCGCGAATAGCTCACCCCGCATACAGGATATCTTCTCCAAATGGAAGACCACCGATACAGCCGCCCTGCTAAGCAACCTGGAAAAGAACCAGGAGCTTAAATCCATACTGTTGCAGGAAACGCCCTGGGTACTGCAGGGGAAAAGCGAGTCACAGCAACGGCAGCACATCGCCCTGCTCTTCGACATGGCCCGGATGAGCCGGGAGCTGGCATCTTCCCTTGCAAAACTGCAGGATATGCAGGCGCCCAATGGCGGATTCGTATGGTTCAAGGGCGGGCCCGACGACCGGTACATCACCCAATACATCCTCACCGGCATCGGCCATCTCCGGAAATTAAATGCTATCCCTCCTTCCATGGCGGATAAAATAAAAGACATCGTAACGGCCGCCCTGCCCTACCTGGACGGTAAGATCAAAAAAGACTACGAAGACATCATACAAAGACAGAAAAACAAACGCCCCCAGCCTCTGGGCAAAGCAGCCGGTCCCGTATGGATCGGCGAGACACCGGTGCAATACTTGTATATGCGGAGCTTCTTTAACGATTATGGCATACCCGGCGATGTCTTCCCCGCCGTCAATTATTTCCGCAAACAAGCACGTGAGGCATGGCTGCAGGGTGGCAAATACATGCAGGGGATGATCGCCCTGGCGCTTTTCCGCACAGGAGATGTGCAGACGGCAAAAGATATCATCGCTTCCCTGAAACAAACGGCCATCCAGGATGAAGAAAGAGGTATGTACTGGAAAGGAATGGAAGGCGGCTACTACTGGTGGCAGGCTCCCATCGAAACACAATCTCTATTGATAGAAGCCTTCCGCGAGATCGCGCCCAATACAGGCACAGACAATGCCCTCAAGACCTGGTTGCTGAAACAAAAACAGACACATAATTGGTCGACCACCAAAGCCACGGCAGACGCTTGCTATGCTTTGCTCGCCCCCTCTCTCTCCCAGCCGGCATTATCCGCCAATGACTGGTTGAACACAGAAAGGAATGTTGACATCCAGCTGGGCAACCGCACCTTTTCTTCATCCGCTATGACCACCGAAGCCGGCACCGGCTACTTCAAGCAAGTGATCGACGGTGCTCATGTCCAGCCTTCCATGGGTAATATCACGGTGACGATGAAAACCACCAACACGACCACCTCCTCACCCCACACCACCTCACCCGCCAAACCTGCCGCCGCCACCTCACCCGCCTGGGGCACCATATACTGGCAATATTTCGAGAACCTGGACAAGATCACCGCCGCCTCAAATGCCAAAGCGCCCCTGAAGCTGACAAAAAAACTATTTATAGAAAAGATCACCGATCGTGGCCCCGTATTGGAGCCTGTATCCGAAAATGGCGTCCTGCATCCGGGCGACAAGGTAACAGTCAGGATCGAGCTGCAGTCGGACCGCGATCTGGAATACGTGCATATGAAAGATATGCGCGCTTCCTGCATGGAGCCTGTTAATGTCCTCAGCAGCTACAAATGGCAGGGTGGATTGGGTTATTATGAAAGCACCCGCGATGCCAGTACCGACTTTTTCTTTTCGCATCTGCCCAGGGGTACTTTCGTCTTTGAATATCCGTTGTTTGTCGGTCAGGCAGGCAACTTCAGCAATGGCGTGACAAACATCGAATGTATGTACGCTCCCGAATTCGGCTTCCACAGCGAAGGCATCCGGGTGAATGTGGAGGAGGCTACCCCATGACAAAAGATGTATTGATCATTGGTCAGGGTATTTGCGGCACCTTCCTCAGCTGGTGGCTGGAGCAAAAAGGGGTATCCTTCGTCGTGATCGACGAGCAGCGGCCGCACACGGCATCCAGGGCAGCAGCGGGGCTTATCAATCCTGTCACCGGCCGGCGCATCGTAAAGACATGGATGATCGACGAGCTGTTGTCTTTTGCAGAGAAAGCTTATGACGAGCTTGGCGCAGCCTTACAGCAGAGCTGCCTTAAACAAACCCAGGTCGTTGACTTTTTTCCCACGGCTCAAATGCGCCTGGCTTTTTTACAGCGCTTTGAAGAAGATACGCAATACCTGCAGATGCCGGCGGACGATCACAGTTACGAACAACTGTTCCGGTATGATCTCGGCTATGGCGTCATCACCCCCTGCTATCTTGCCGACCTCCCGAAACTCCTGCCGGCCTTCCGCCAGCGTCTGTCGCAACAAGGCGCCCTGATCGAAGCCCCCTTCGATCATCAATCTCTGATAGTCGAAGCACAACACATAAAATACAACGACATCACTGCCGGCAGGATCATCTTCTGCGACGGCATTCAAAGCGCAGAGAGCCCTTATTTCTCCCGCCTTCCCTTCGCCCCCAACAAAGGCGAAGCGCTGATCGTGGACATCCCTGATCTGTCATCAACCACTACTGTATTCAAAAAAGGAATAACGCTCGCTCCCTGGAAAGACAGCCTGTATTGGGTCGGCTCATCCTACGAATGGTCCTTCACCGACCCCGGTCCAACGGAAACATTCAAACAAAGGACCGAAGCACTTTTGAATGACTGGCTAAAAGTACCCTTCCGGATCATCGACCATATTGCCTCCGTACGTCCCGCCACCCTGGAACGACGTCCTTTTGTCGGATTTCACCCTTCGCACCCGGCCGTAGGGATCCTCAATGGGATGGGCACCAAGGGTTGTTCGTTAGCACCCTACTTTGCGCATCAATTGGCGGAGCATATTACGGAAGGGAAACCCATCCAGCCGGATGCGGACGTACGAAGATTTACAAAAATTTTGAGCCGGTGAAAGGTTACTGATGCGGTCACAATTTGTGACCGCATCACCAGAAAAAAGAAACAAGGGTCACCTCCCCTACGTCTTCACCGCACACGGCGTCACCATGCTGGCCAGCGTCCTCAGAAGCGACAAAGCCGTAAAAATGAGTATCGGGGATCGGCTTCAAAAAGTAATCTTACTGCGCCGCCGCTTTCCGGTTCAAAGGCTCCAAACGCCGGATGATCGTCGTATTACCTGCAGTAAAGCTGAGAGGGTCCTGGTTGAGCACACGGCTCATGGCCTCATATAGCTCGGGTAGCTCGTGCCTGAACTGTACAGCGTTCTCAAAAAATAATTCGATGGCCACCGCCCAGAACTCATGATAGTTGGTAGCGGCATAGTCTCCCAGTAAATTCTTGGCGCCACTCTGCATAGCCGTAAAGATAGGACGGGCTACCTTGGAGAAATTGTGGAACTCCTTTTTAAAGTATTTGTCTTCTTCCGTTTGGGTAACAAAGTTGACGTAGGCCAGGGCGTGCCCCATCTCATGCAAGCCTACATTACAATTAGGCGTTTGCCCGGACACACCTTTGACAAAATTATCCCAGGAAAGATAAATGCCCGACTGATCCACATGTCCCATAAACGGCCGGGAATAGAACCCATAGTGATAGTCGTCCCTCAAAATGAAGATATCATCAAAATAGTTAAGCTTGAATTTCTCCAGGCCAAAAGTAAGCTGGACAGCAACAGCGCTGACCAGGATAGGCATTTCGGCATTCTGTTCTACCTCTATATAATGAAAGTTCTTCGAATGCTGGAACTGGTAAGTACGAAAGAGGAATTTCCGTTGCTCTTCCAGGTTCAGCCGGTTATAATATTTGAGGTGACGTGATACGATGGAATGATAAAAAGTCTCTGCCGCAATAAACCGTTTGTATTGATGTTTAGTGTAGAGGCGTTGAAAAAGCAGGGTCACTGGGCGGTTGAGTAGAAGTATTCCCAGTACCAATGCAATTATGACAACAATTTCCATAAGGTTCCATTTTTCTTTGTGACTTTTCAAGAAAACGATCTGTTACAATCGGGCCTTACATTGGTGTTGGATACGGTAACTATGGTTTTCGGAGATTGTCCGCAATTGTACTTGATTAAAATTTAGTCCAATTGCGGCGAACATTTTATATCTGTCCTTCGGACAACGAACCTCCGGCTCGTTCGGGGGAAAACCTAGGTAGGTAATTCAAGAGGAAATGAATCATTACGGATTGCAGACAAGATAGAAATAATATTTAAAAATCAAAAGCTTTGTGGAGATGTTTTCGTTAACTTTTACCCTATAAGTTGACAATCAATTTATTAGAACTATTTTCCTCTAGGAATTCGAAATCGATGACCTTCCGGGCGGTAAGGGGGTCCTGGTTAAGCAGCGAGCAGAGCGAGTCATACAATTCCGGCATCTGCCGCTTGAATGCGTGGGTCTTTTCGAAAAAGGTTTCAATGCTGACGGCCCAGAACTCCTGGTAATTGGTGGACGCATAGGGGTCCATGATGGTGGTTTCCCCCGCCTGCATACGTTCAAACACCGGGCGGGCTATTTCAGAGAAATCCTTGAACTTGTCGTGGAAGGCATTGTCCTTTCCATCTTCCACTGTGAAATTAACATAAGCCAGCGCATGGGCCATTTCGTGCAGACCGACATTCTGTCCGTCGGAATAATCGGTGAATTCCCTGATAAAATTGGACCAGGAAAGATAAATGCCATCTTCGCTGACATGGCCTTCGAAGGGCATATTATAAAGGCCAAAGCGGTAATTCTCCTTTAATATATAAATGGTCTTAAAATAGTCCAGCAGGTAGTGTTCCAGGCCAAAAGTGAGCTGGACGGCGGCAGCACTGATCAGCAGGGGCATCCGCTCCTCTCTTTCCAGGTCGATATACTCAAAATCCTTATCCTCCATGAAATGGAGGACCCGGCGTAGAAAACGGTCTTTCACCGTGTCGTCCAGGCTCTTATAATAGGGATTATATTGAGAAAGGATGTTATCGAAGTCCCAATGCCTGTCGTCATAGATACGGGTAACCTTTACCGCCCTGATACTTTTAATAACCAGGCGGCTCAGCCTGGCGATAACAAAAACGGCTATAACCAGGCCTATGATCAGGGCAATCTCGGTCAACGTACGCATACGTCCGAAAAATACGATTTTTTCCCGCTTTAAACTACCTTTGCCCCTCATGAAAAATATTCAGGATGTATAGAACTCATACTTGCGGGGAATTAAGACGACAACATGTCGGGGCCGCCGTGACCCTGGCCGGCTGGGTGCAAACAGTACGTAAATTCGGTAGTATCACTTTCATTGACCTTCGGGATCGTTATGGCATTACGCAGCTGCTCTTTGGAGAGGAGTTGAACCGGCAGCTTACAGAAGATCCTCCCGGACGTGAATTCGTCCTGCAGGTCAACGGTGCGGTGACTGAACGGACAAATAAAAACCCTAATATACCCACAGGAGACATCGAAATAAAGGTAGAGTCATTCAAGATCCTGAATAGATCGGTGACGCCTCCTTTCACTATACAGGACGATACGGATGGGGGAGATGACCTCCGTATGAAATACAGATACCTGGACCTCCGGCGCAATGCTGTGAAAAAGAACCTGGAACTGCGGTATTCCGTCAACAGGGCTGCCCGCAACTACCTGCATGAACAGCAGTTTATGGACATAGAGACCCCTTTTCTCATTAAGTCCACTCCCGAAGGAGCCCGCGACTTTGTGGTCCCCTCCCGTATGAATCCAGGGCAGTTCTATGCCCTGCCCCAGTCGCCGCAGACATTCAAACAGCTGCTCATGGTCAGCGGTTACGACAGGTATTACCAGGTCGTAAAATGTTTTCGTGACGAAGATCTCCGGGCTGACAGGCAGCCGGAATTTACACAGATAGATTGTGAGATGAGCTTCGTCGAACAAGAAGATATTCTCAACATGTTCGAAGGCATGATCAAACATATCTTCAAGGCTGTAAAGAACATCGACTACACGGAGAAAGTGGAGCGTATGACCTGGGAGCAGGCCATGTGGAATTATGGCAATGACAAACCCGATATCCGCTTTGGTATGCGGCTGCTGAATCTGAAATCTGCCTTTATCCGGAGCGAAAAGATAAACTCCCGGTTGGAGGGCGCCCTCGACACGGATAATGCCTCCCTGATCGCCGGCGCCGGGTTTGGTGTGTTTGACAATGCCGAGACGGTACTGGCCATTGCCGTACCGGGTTGTAGCGAATACACGCGCAAACAGACGGATGAGCTTACCGAATGGGTCAAACGCCCGCAGATAGGTATGCAGGGGCTGGTATTCATCAGGTACAATGCGGATGGCAGCCTGAAAAGCAGCGTAGATAAATTCTATAATGAAGAAAAGTTAAAAGCTATTGCCACCGCTGCCGGCGCTGTCCCCGGCGACCTGGTGCTGATACTCGCAGGCAGGGAAGAACGTACCCGCAAAGCCATCAGCGAGCTGCGGCTGGAAATGGGCCGGCGGCTGGGTCTCCGAAAGGAAGATGAGTTCAGGCTGCTTTGGGTATTGGACTTCCCGTTGTTCGAATATGCAGAGGAGGAAAATCGCTGGGTAGCCCGTCATCATCCGTTTACTTCTCCCAAACCTTCGGACATCAGCGTAATGATCAACAACAATCCTGTGATCGACAACGCGGAAAAATATCTTGAGCATCCTTATTCCAACATCAAGGCCAATGCCTATGATATGGTGCTCAATGGCAATGAGATCGGTGGCGGCTCCATCCGTATCTTTCAACGGGAGCTGCAGGAGAAGATGTTTGCGGCCCTGGGAATGAGTCCGGAAGAAGCCCTTCATAAATTCGGGTTCCTGCTGGGAGCTTTCGAATATGGCGCCCCGCCCCATGGAGGCATAGCGTTCGGGTTCGACAGGCTTTGTTCCATCCTGGGAGGCAGCGAGAGCATCCGTGACTTTATCGCCTTCCCCAAGAACAACAGCGGAAGGGATGTGATGCTGGATGCCCCCAGCACTATTGATGAAAAACAACTGGAAGAATTGTCCATTGCACTGAAAGTAGAAAAACAATGAGGAAATTAGTGACCATATCTACCATATTGTCATGGATCAACCTGGTATTCTGGGGCTTCGCATGTCTTTTCATATTGTTGATGACGTCTGCCTTTGGTATAACGATGCTGATCGCCGCTTTTTTTATGAGCGCCATACCGCTGCACAGCTATGCCGCGCTCCAGTTGCATAAAAGCCTGCGGAATACAGCCGTGCCGTTGAAAAGACAGACCATTACAGGGTTACGCCTGATGGGTTTCGTGGCTTTGTTCTTTGGCGTCACAACGCTCGCAAACGGCATAGCGATCCTTCAGAACACCAGGGAAGTGCTGCAAATGGAGAAATCCATGGTCCCGGAATTCAGCAAACGTCTCACTGAAAATGTCATGCGGATGTCGGGCGTCCTGGGACTATTGCTGGGGCTCAGCCTCACCGTCAACGTCTTTTTGAGTTTCAGGTTATTGCGGTGGTATTACCTGTCGAAGGGAAATAAGGATCAGCCGTGAAAGAGGTAAGGGGGATAAAAGCTACATCGACGAAGTTATGTCCTCCTTCGACGACGCAGGCCAACCCAAACAATAGCTCCCCCCACCAGCAATAAAATAACGCTGATTAGCAACACCCGTTCCACCGGTCCCGAACTACGATCCAACCCTTTCTTAACCTTCTCCCTGCAATCATTCATGTAAATATATAACCCCGGATAAAGGTGGTTCACTTTCTGCACCTCCTCGAACTTGTGCAAGGCCGCTTTATAATGACCCTTATCGTAGAACCCCACTGCCTGAGTAAAGAGTTGGGAAGAGCTGCTAAGCCGGGGAGTGATACCTGCTGTATCCAGGTATTCGTCGAGGATAGCCACCGGTACGGCAAAATTAAGTCCCGCGGCAAGGCCTCCTGTATTTTCGATGCTGCCGAAAGTTGTAAGCCCCACCACCTCTCCCTTTTCATTACACACAGGTCCCCCGCTGCTGCCATGATTGATATTGGCGTCCATCTGGATCAGTGGCCAGCCCCCTGCCGAATTCTTGATAGCGCTGACGATGCCGGTAGTCAGGGTGGGTTCGATAGCCGATTCGGCGGACAGAAAGTCGTTATTGGTCACCGGACCGGGATAGCCATATACAAAGAGCTGTTCACCTACCCTGGGCAGGGTAGCGCTGGCGACAGCCAGGACAGGCATTACCTCCCTACCCGTCTCGATCTTGAGGATCGCCACATCCTTTCCGGGCATCGGCTGCCCCTTTACGACAACGGCAGCCAGGCTTTTTTCGGTGCCGGGTCCCTTGTCCTCCCTGTCGCTGCGGTACACCACATAAATATTCTTCTTAAGACCGTACAGGATCATGGAAAAGAGACGGGAGTATACCGAGGCATAAGTATTGTATAGGAGACTGCGCTGCTGCTCGTTAAAAGTGGTGGCCCAGGAGCTTTCCAGGGCGGCGATGCTGGCGTCCGTAATTTGTTGAAAAGCGGAAAGAATGAACTGCCGGCGGATAAAAGCGTTATCTCTTTCGATAAGATGGCAGTTGGTAGCCACATATCCGTCGCCTGTGAGGAAAAAGCCCGTGCCGGTGGCGGTGATCTGTTCCGGCTGTTTGATATAGTCGAACGTAGTCTGGAAAAATCGGCTGGGACGGTTATTCATTTCCCGGAGGACGATGTCCAGTTTCTGCTCGGCGGAGACACCCCCGGCCTGGTCCAGGTGCTGGATGGAGTCCAGCAGGGCATTGAAGGCCCTATTGTCCATCTTCATGCTGTTGACATAGACATTGGCCGAATACTCCGTCCGTATCATAACCACGCCCGGTCTGTTGACGGCATAATTCTCCACTCCGGATATTTTCTGTCCACAGACGATGGCGACGTGGAAGAGAAAAAGGATCAACAGGAGGTATTTACCAATGCCGTTCATGAAGTGCCATTCATTCCACAAATAAAACAGGAAAAAGGCTAACTTGTTGTACTATTGACGTTTAAATTTTATTATGTCATCTCCAAAAGCTCCGTTGGCCGAGCGGCTCCGGCCACAAACGCTCGATCAGCTGGTTGGGCAAAAGCATTTGACGGGTAAGGGCAGCGTACTACGGACTGCCATCGAGCATGGGAAACCGCCCTCTATGATCCTCTGGGGACCTCCGGGGACAGGCAAGACCACCATTGCGGGGATCATCGCCAACTCCCTGAAGGTGTCTTTTTATACTTTAAGCGCCATCTCGGCCGGAGTAAAGGAAGTACGGGAGGTCATCGCAGAAGCGCGGGAAAGGGAAAAAGCCATTCTCTTTATCGACGAGATACACCGGTTCAACAAGGGGCAGCAGGATGCCCTGTTGGGAGCCGTGGAAAAGGGTGTCATCACCCTCATCGGCGCAACCACGGAAAACCCTTCCTTTGAAGTGAACAGCGCTTTGCTCAGCCGTTGCCAGGTGTACGTCCTAAAACCCCTGGATGAGCAGGACCTCATAAAATTATTGCACCATGCCGTCAAAGATGATGTAATACTAAGCGAGCAGCAGATCCAGCTAAAAGAGACCGCGGCGCTCATCAATATCTCCGGAGGGGATGCACGCAAGCTGCTCAATCTCCTGGAAGTGGTTTGTGATGCAGCCGGCAAAGATGCGGTGATCACGGATGAGCTGGTCATGGAGATCGCACAGCAACGGATAGCCCTATACGATAAAAAAGGCGAACAGCATTACGATATCATCTCGGCCTTTATCAAAAGTATTCGCGGCAGCGATCCCAATGCGGCTGTATACTGGCTGGCGCGGATGATAGAAGGCGGGGAGGATGTAAAGTTCATCGCCCGCAGATTGTTGATCCTGGCAAGTGAAGACATCGGCAATGCCAACCCCAATGCACTCCTGCTCGCCAATGCCTGTTTTGAGGCAGTCAATAAGATCGGCTATCCTGAATCCAACCTCATCCTGTCGCAGTGCGCTACCTACCTGGCATCATCACCTAAGAGCAACTCAGCCACCATCGCCATTGGTGCCGCACAGGCCGCAGTACGGGCCAAAGGGGATCTGTCCGTCCCCCTGCATATCCGGAATGCTCCCACAAGGTTGATGAAAAACCTGGATTATGGGAAAGGCTATCAATACAGCCACAATTATGAAAATAACTTTTCTCCCCAGGAATATCTTCCCGAAGAGCTGCAAGGCTCCAAATTCTATGATCCGGGAAATAATGCCCGTGAAGAGGAACTGCGCAAATTCCTGCGGGGGCTTTGGAAAGATAAATATGGATATTGATACCCAACACTGCTATGACAAATTGGACAGATAAAAAATTCAACGACCTGGAACCTCGTGAGCTATACGCCATCCTGCAGCTGAGAAGCGAGGTTTTTGTCGTTGAGCAAAACTGCGTATTCCAGGATATGGACAACAAAGACCAGGTCTCTCACCATCTGATGGGATGGCAGGGAGATAAACTGGTGGCTTATTCACGCATAGTACCTGCGGGTATTTCCTATGTGGAATTTTCTATAGGCCGTATCGTAAGTTCACCTGCTGTACGAGGACAGGGCATCGGAAGAGTACTGGTAAATAAGAGTATACAGCTAGCGTATAGTCTTCATGGAAAGGGTGTTATGCGCATCGGAGCACAATATTATTTACGGGGTTTTTACGAATCTTTCGGCTTCCGCAACGCAGGTGATATCTATCTGGAAGATGGCATTGAACACATTGAAATGCTTTTACTTACAAAAGAATAAGTATAATTCTTCACTCGGGAATTTTGTGAATAAAATAGTTGTGATTTTGTACACAATTATTAACAAATAATTCGTTTCTTGTTAGAGAACCCGTCATCAATTTATTTGAAGGGGGAATCCAAACCATCGGAAAACTAAAATCTAATATTCATGAAACAGAGTTTACACTCCTTGTTCCGGAAGTGTTTGTTCTTGCTGGTAATGACTCTATCCCTGGATCTTTCCTCTTACTGTCAGGATGAGCTTAAAAACACGACTGAAGCCGGTTTTACAATAGGTCCTATGGTCTTTCTGGGTGACTTAGGTGGTCACGTCGGTAAAGGCACTACCTTTATAAAGGACTATAATATGAACCAAACCAAGATCGCCATCGGCGCCTTTCTGACTGCCTACCCTGCGCAGTGGTTAGGGTTCAGGTTCTCCCTTAATTATGGTAAGGTTGAAGGCAACGACGGTGATATCTCCAGTAAAGGCGGCTGGGAAGAAGCGCGTAAAGTACGTAACCTGAATTTCCGGTCGAAAATACTGGAAGGTAGCGTTATGGCGGAATTCTATCCCACTGTATTCCTGGAGGAAGATCCGGAAGATGTCACGGCAAGGCTGCGTCCTTATGGCGTCATCGGTCTGGGCGCCTTTCACTTCAATCCCCAGGGAAGCTACAGGAATCAATATGGCGACCAGGTATGGGTCGATCTGAAGCCGCTGCATACGGAAGGTGAAGGCTGGGCCGAATATCCCGACCGGAAGAATTATTCACTTACACAGCTGAATATTCCCATAGGTGCAGGTATCAAATATTTCTTTAGCGAAAGCCTCAATGTCTCATTTGAGATCATCCATCGTAAAACGTTTACGGATTACATCGATGATGTGAGCACGAGATATGTAGACCCTACTTTATTTGATAAGTACCTGTCGCCCTCCCAGGCCGCCATTGCAAAAGCGATATCCAATAAAAGCGCACAAGGATATAATACGCCGAACTATGGTAAGGACATGAAAAGAGGCGATCCCAATCAGAAAGACGCTTATTTTACAGCTCAGTTCAAGATTGCCTTTCGCATCAATGGTGGCAGCGAGCAACGCTGGAGGAATTCCACCCACTGTCCGTTGTTGAGATTCTAAAGATACCCTGGTCCTATAAAAGATTGTGTTTGGGATGATGTGGGAGCTGATGCTCCAAATGGCTACACCCGTTGTTGATTCGTACCCTATTTTTTTTATTGATTGTAAATGATCAATAGGTATTTTATGAGTAAAACCTCTACCCTTCAGAAAACGCACCGTGGTTTATGTTTATTCACCGGCATTGCGGTGATCGGTCTTTCGGTCACCATCCTGCAGCCGGCTTACGCATCCGATGTTCCTGCCACAGGGATGCTACCCCACCCCCACCTAACGGATACCATCCACAGTATCCAGGTAAATAAGTCTCTGGTTAGCAAAAAAAACAAGATCAAGCTCTTTCCTGATGCCAGGCAGCAGGTGCTGTTCTTTTCTGCCAATGGCGAGGATAAAAGAGTATATCAACTGTATTTATTCGATATGGATGGCAGGCTTGTCAACCAGGCCAGCATCCGTAACCGGGAAACGACTGTACTGACCTCACTGTCCGAAGGGAATTATCTGTTCGAGGTCTTTACGGATGATGAGCGGATAGAGAATGGCCATCTGGTCGTCAGATAAAATAAAATAAGACATTACAGCTCTTTAAACATATTAACGCACAACCGATAAGCAGGCAGGGAAATTGGTAAAATCCTAATATCCGAAGGTTAAGTAAAACCTGATCCGTTCCCTATATTTATAGTACCCTTTAACAAACAAAGATTTTATTAATCACTCCCTGCTATCGCTTATTGGCAAGGCCGGGCACAGCGAGGCCGTCCGAAGGACAATTGGTTGGATTCTAACCAAACCCGGACCGTCAGGTCCGGAAGAAGACCAAAGACATTCCCGACCGTCAGGTCGGTAAAAACCAAAAACTTATTTCAAAAAAATCCCTGCCGCCTCCTTCCAGTTATTGATCCTGTCATAGCCCGTGACCTCCAGGTTATGGGCAGCGGTGAAAATGTATGGCTTCCCTTTGAAACCTTTCAAATTCTTCACATGATCATCGATCATATAATCTCCATGAACCAGGTCTTTGCTTCCGCAGAGAGCTATCTGCCGCCAGGAGAAGAAAGGGAAGTGATCCTGCAGCCAGTCATATTTATCCTTGAGAGAGTTAGGGAATTCCATGGCCGCCGATACGATAAAGACCTCATATTTTTTATTCAGTTCCTGCAGGACATCCACTGCGTCCTCCATCACAGGAAGGTGGCGGAAAAAGCCCGGGCCTTTCAGCCTGTCCATCACCAAGCCCTGATGCTCTTCCGGAAAACCTTTTAACCAGGAGCCCACCAGCATCTTATCCCAGTCCACATCCCCTCCGTATTTTTTCTTGTACCAATCGATCATGTCTCCCATCGGGTCTGCAATGACCTCGTCCATGTCTATAATGATCCTTTCCATTTTTGCGCTTATCCTTTTAATTCGTCCTTCAAAAATTTTGCCGTAAAGCTTTCTTTACTTTTTACCAGGTCTTCCGGAAGCCCTTCAAACAGGATCTTGCCGCCGCCATCACCGCCTTCGGGTCCAAGATCGATGATATGATCGGCCACTTTTATCACGTCCAGGTTGTGTTCTATGACCAGGACGGTATTTCCCCTGTCTACGAGCTTATCCAGCACATCCAGCAGATGGCGGATGTCCTCGAAGTGAAGTCCCGTGGTCGGCTCATCCAGGATATAAAACGTCTTGCCGGTGTCCTTCTTCGACAGCTCCGTCCCCAGCTTGACACGTTGGGCCTCGCCACCGCTGAGGGTAACAGCCGACTGACCTAAAGTGATATATCCCAATCCTACCTCCTGCAGCACTTTGATCTTGCGGTAGAGATACGGTACGTTCTGAAAGAATTCTACCGCCTCATCCACAGTCATATCCAGCACATCGCTGATGGATTTTCCTTTATAGCGTATCTCCAGCGTTTCCCTGTTATACCGGCGTCCATTGCACTTTTCGCAATGAACATATACGTCGGGAAGGAAGTTCATCTCGATGACACGCATGCCCCCGCCTTCACAGACATCGCATCGCCCGCTTTTTACATTGAAGGAGAACCGCCCTGCATTGTACCCCCTTATTTTCGCTTCGGGGACCGAGGCAAAGAGGGTGCGGATATCCGTAAAAAATCCGCAATAGGTCGCCGGGTTACTGCGGGGTGTACGGCCGATGGGCGACTGGTCGATCTCGATGACCTTATCGATATGCTCCAGCCCTTTGATGCTCTTATATTCCAGGGCCGTCATCTTCGAGTTATAGGCATGTTTGCTCAGGATAGGATACAAGGTTTCATTAATAAGCGTAGACTTACCACTACCACTCACGCCTGTGACGACGATCAGCTTGCCCAGGGGAAATTTTACGTCCACGTTCTTCAGGTTGTTACCCTTGGCGCCCTTCAGCTCCAGGAACTTCCCATTCCCCTTTCTTCTTTCTGCCGGGATGGCAATCTTGTGATGCCCATTGAGATAGGCCGCCGTCAATGTATCCAGCTTCAGGAAGGTGCTGGGACGCCCCTGCGCCACTATCCGTCCTCCATGAAAGCCTGCTTTTGGACCTATGTCCACTACATAATCCGCCGCCATCATGATGTCCTTATCATGCTCCACCACCAGGACACTGTTGCCGATGTCCCGGAGGTTCTTCAAGGCTTCGATCAGACGCTGGTTGTCCCGCTGATGCAATCCGATGCTCGGCTCATCCAGGACATAGGTAATACCCTGCAATTGCGAGCCGATCTGTGTCGCCAGCCTTATCCGTTGGGATTCACCGCCGCTAAGCGTACGGCTGCTGCGGTCCAGCGTCAGGTAAGTGAGCCCTACATCTGCCAGGAATTTCAGCCGCTCACGTATCTCTTTCAGGATGTCTTTGGCAATGATGTTCTGTTTATTGTTCAGCCGCTTTTCCAGTCCCGAGAACCAATCTACCAGCTTGTTGAGGTTCATCGCGCTGAGCTCGGATATATTCTTATCCCCTACCTTGAAGTACAGACTTTCTTTCCGCAGCCGGGCGCCATGACAGGTCTCGCAGGTCTTCAGCTCCATATACTTTTCCACCCATTCCCGCAGGCTGTCGGAGGTGCCGCCGGCAAACCAGCGTTTAAGGGCATTCACCACCCCTTCATATTCTGTCGTATAGACCTGGCTGTCGGAAGAAGCATTCTCGTCGAAGTCAATGTCTTTGCTGTCACCCGTCTCATTGCCATACAGCACCAGGTTCAGCGCCTTTTTCGGCATGTCCTCAATGGCCACATCCAGGCTGAACTTATTCTTTTTTGCCAGCTGCTGCACCTGCTGGAACATATAAGCCTCCCGCTCGCCTCCCAGGGGCGCTATGCCGCCTTCATTGATACTCTTGGAAGGGTCGGGGATGATGGCATCCATGCTGATCTGGTACACCGCGCCAAGACCTTTACAGGTGGGACAAGCGCCATAAGGAGAATTGAAAGAGAAGCTATTGGGAGAAGGCTCTTCATAGCTGATGCCTGTATCCTCACACATCAATTGTTTGCTGTACTGAAATAGCTTATTGTCATCATTGAGCAGGAGGAACAGCAGGTCCTTCCCCATCTGGAGCGCCTTCTGCACACTCTGGCTCAGCCGGACCTTCATATCCTCCGTCACCGCCATCCTGTCTATCACCACTTCGATGTCGTGGATCTTATATCTGTCCACCTGCATCTTGGGCGCCAGGTCTTTCACCTCTCCATCCACCCGGACTTTCAGATAGCCTCTTTTGCGGATGTCTTCGAACAATTCCCGGTAATGCCCCTTCCGGCCACGAACCAGGGGGGCCAGAATGGATATCTTTTTATTTTTGAACTTCTTAAAAACATTGTCCACGATCTCCTCCTCGCTGAACTTCACCATCTTCTTCCCCGTATTGTAGGAAAAGGCTTCTCCGATACGGGCATACAGGAGACGAAGGAAATCATAGATCTCCGTGACAGTTCCCACCGTACTACGGGGGTTCTTGTTTGTGGTCTTCTGTTCGATGGAAATGACAGGGCTTAATCCGGTGATCTTGTCCACATCCGGTCTTTCCATATCGCCAATGAATTGACGGGCATAGGCGCCGAAACTCTCCATATAACGACGCTGCCCCTCGGCATAGATCGTGTCGAAGGCAAGAGAGGATTTACCGCTGCCGCTGATGCCGGTGATCACCACCAGCTTATTTTTCGGGATGCGGATGTCTATATTCTTTAGATTGTGGACCCTTGCTCCAAATACTTCAATAGTTTCTTCGCCGGGCGTAATACCAGCATCTTTGTTTGTTTCTACTAATGACATTAGAAATTATAAGATGTTAAAGATAAGTATAACAATCCAAATGCTAAAAAAGTTGGGTAAAATGTCCATAAACCTCACTGGCATCATCCTCTCCCGACAAATGTCTGACCCTTATACGGCATGACGATTACTAAACAATTAATTAATATAGCAAGCGTTATTCTCTGGGCTTCCCTTTTTTAACTACGTTGGAAGCATATCCGGTTAAGGTTATACCTCTTTATCTGATGAAAGCTGCGCTCGACCTCTTTTTGAAACTACTGGCCCGGCAATGGGAGCGACGGTTTATCCGTCTGTATCTTTTAATTGCTGCCATTATCCTTGCCTGCGCAGCTACCTGGCTCCTCGATATCGCCGCTTTCCAGTCGCCTGTCTACCACTCATCATCCCTTGTACGGATCATTACGGCCATTATCAGTTGGCTCATAGTATTTACCCTCGTCCGGCTGCTGCCTTATGCCTTTTCCCTGAGATTCTCCCGGCTCCTGGAAGAGATCGAGATGCGTAAAAAGATAGAATCCGATCTGCAGATAAAGAATCTCCTCGTAGAGGAAAGCAAACGGCTTTTTAAGAATGTCTTCGATTATTCCGCCGTAGGGGTGGCCCTGGTAAGCCCTGATGGCCGGTGGCTCAACGTCAATCAATCTGTCTGCGACATGCTGGGATATTCGAAAGAAGAGCTGCTGAAAGGCTCTTTCCAGGATATCACACATCCAGACGATCTGGCGACAGACATGGCCTTCGTGGGTCAGATGCTGAGGAAGGAAATAGAGACCTACCAGATGGAGAAAAGGTATTTCAGAAAGGATGGCTCTATTATCTGGGTACTTTTATCCGTCTCTCTGACCTGGCAGGAAGGAAAACCTGCCTTTTTTATTTCTCAGCTGGCGGATATCACGGCCAAACAGCATCTGCAGACAGAAGTGGAGAAGAAGAATGCCGAGCTGGAGGCCCATATCGTCAAGATCAATGAATTCAACCGGATTGTTGCCCACAATCTCCGCGGTCCGGCCTCCACGCTCATCAATATGGCGGACTTCCTGGAGAAGAACAGGAATGAAGAGGATAGGGATTTCCTGCTGTCAAAAGTAAAGGATACCTCTCTGCTGATCATCCATACGCTGAATGACCTGAAAGACCTGTTGGAGATACAGATCCGCCAGGACATGCCTTATGCCGCCTATCCTTTTAAGGAAGCCCTGCATAACAGCCTGCAGATGCTGGAAGATGAAATGAAAGGTTCTGCAGCCATTCTCAATGTTCAGTTCGATATAGAGGACGTATGCTTTCCCAAAGCCTACCTGGATAGTGTTTTTTATAACCTCCTCAGCAATGCTTTAAAATACCGGCATGCGGAAAGAGCGCCTGTCATCGACGTGGGTACATCTGCCGTGAATGGGCATGTTATATTGACGGTTAAGGACAATGGCATCGGCATCGATATGCAAAAGCACGGACAGGAGATCTTTAAATATAAAAAGGTATTTCATAAAGGGTATGAAAGCAATGGCGTGGGTCTGTTCCTTACCAGGAGTCAGCTGGAAGCCAACAATGGAAAGATAGAGGTGGAAAGCGCAGTAGATAAGGGCACCATCTTTCGTGTCTATTTTGAAAGGAATAAGAATTAAATTTTATGAGCAATAAACTATCGACGGCAGGCATTATCGACGACGATCAGATCTATCAGCTGGTGATGAAACGGACCATCGAGCAATCCGGCGTCGTCGGATCTGTTCTGCAATTTTATGACGGAGAAGAAGCGCTCAACTACTTCAGGGAAAAGCAGGATACTCCTGAAAGGCTACCCAACCTGATCCTGCTGGATATCAATATGCCATTTATGGATGGATGGCAGTTCCTGGATGAATTTGTAAAGATCCCTTTTAAAGAGAGCTACCGGAGAACGATCTTTATCATTTCTTCCTCTTCCACCTCCGAAGATATCAATAAGGCCAAGCAATACAGTGTTGTCTCGGGCTATCATGTGAAGCCTATCACCAAGGATAAGTTTGAAGAGATACTGCAGTCGATCGAGAATGCGGCATGAAGCTCATTTTCGTGCTCTTTCAGGTTAAAACCTTCGCCCCGCTCTTTTATTCGTAGTAATCGGCAATATAGTTACCGATGGCCTGAATCAGTCCGGAGGGATGCCCTTCCTTATCCCGGTCTTTCCATCCCCGGTCACCGCAGCAGAGGTAGGCAAAGAAAGTATCTCCCAGCATGACGCGGAAATAAATGGGCATTTTATTTTTTCCCAGTTCTTCGGAAGGGATGATGGTGCCGGTGTAATGCTGGCCTTCAAAATCGAGGGTCAGGGGAAAGGCTTTTTCTGTATCCATGTTACCAGTTTAAATCATTAATACTCATTGTTTGTTGCTTCTTTTGCCCTTCCGGCTTTTTTTCTCTCCATTGGCAAAGAGCTCTCTGGCCTTCTTTAATCCCGTAGCAATGGCAATTCCTTCCGGGGCGCCATTAAGTAACAGCTCATTTGCTATCTCGGTAGCCTTATCCCGTATAGCCACAGGCTGATTCTTATAGGAAGGGGGATAATCCCCATTGTACCAGGGCATATACATGTTTATACTTTCCTACATAAAACTTCGTGCCAGGGCGCAAGCCTACCCTCACGCCCTCTGTTTATTTTGCCCGGATGATTATGTAAAAAATAAATATTTGAAGCCATGTATTTTTTTAGAAAAAATTTCCCTTATTTCGTTATAGGCATTTCTCCGTATCCTTGCATCTTATTCAAACCCACTCTGATTAATAGCAATGATTAGTAACTGACCGTAGGCGTATGGCCATGCTATACGTTAACTCCTAAACTGGCTTCTCATGAAAGGACCCCGGACCGCAATCCTATTGCTGTGCTGTACCCTTACTCTTTCCACTTATGCTCAGGATCAGCCTGACAAGGCTACGGCTATTATAAATTTCCCTTCCAAATTCTTCAGCCGGATACAAAGCAGGACAGCCAGTCTGGACGAACAGCTTACTCGCCAAACGGAGAAGTATCTGCAAAAGATGGCAAGACGGGAAGAACGTCTCCGGAAAAAATTATACAAAGTTGATTCCACCGCGGCAAAGAATCTATTTGCCGGCTCGGCGGAACGATATGCGGCATTGGCGCAAAAACTGGGCAATGACACAGGCAGCAGGAGTAGCCTGGGGCTTACCGGCGAATACCAGGCTTACACGGACTCCTTACAGGGCATGCTTAAATTCATGGGAGACAACCCCAAAGCTATTGCCTCCTTAAAGCAATTACAATCCCTCCAGGCAAAAATGCATGATGCGGATCAGGTAAAGGAATATATCCGTGAGCGGAAACAGCAGATCTCACAATACATTCAGCAACACGCGAATCTTCGCAATCTCCTGGGCAAGGACTATCAGGGCATGAACCAGGACGTATATTACTATTCCCAACAAGTAAAGGAATACAAGGAAATGCTGAACGATCCGGATAAACTTACCAAAGAAGCGCTCACCTTTCTCAATAAACTGCCTGCTTTCCAGGCATTCATGAAGCAAAACTCGCAATTGGCCGGCCTCTTCAGTCTTCCTGCGAATTATGGCAACCCGGCCACCTTGGCCGGCCTGCAGACCCGCGATCAGGTCGCATCCCTTATCAACCAGCAGGTAGCCGCCGGTGGTGCAGGAGGGCAGGCTGCCCTGCAGGCCAATCTGCAATCCGCTCAATCACAACTAGATGGATATAAGGATAAACTCAGCAAACTCGGCGCCGGCAGTGGAGACATCGACATGCCGGATTTTAAACCTAATAACCAAAAAACCAGATCATTCTGGAAAAGACTCGAATACGGTGCAAATTTCCAGACAACCCGCAACAACTACTACTTTCCAACCGTGAGCGACTTCGGCCTCTCGATAGGATACAAACTCTCTGACCGTAGCACTGCCGGGATAGGCCTCAGCTACAAGCTGGGTTGGGGCAATGGTATCCAGCACATTGCATTTTCCAGCCAGGGGGTGGGGTTGAGGTCGTTTGTGGATGTGAAGATCAAAGGGAGCTTTTCCGCTTCCGGTGGACTGGAGCTGAACCATACGACACCGTTTGCCAGGTTTCAGCAATTGAGAAAATGGGAAGATTGGACGAGGAGTGGGCTCATCGGCGTGACCAAGACGGTATCGATGAAGAGCAGGGTGTTCAAGAAGACGAAGCTAAGCCTGTTATGGGATTTTCTCAGCTATCAGCAGGTGCCGAGGACGCAGGCGGTAGTTTTCCGCATAGGGTATTTGTGGCGCTAATGATAAGTAGTAGTGTTTTATTTCTGGGTAAAGAAATATCGCTTAAAATTCCTAATAGACGTTAATATGACCCCATTTCATTGTAGAATTCCTATTCGACCATCCAGGACTTATATCACATGCATCATGATCCTGGTTGCCTTTTACGGATATGGACAAGACCTTCCCAAGGTTATTCAACCTTCTCCTGAAGCCGCTGCTTTATTCAGATTTATGGATTACCCGATGGATTATTCCACCGGTCTTCCACAGATCAGTATTCCCCTTTATGAAGTGAAAAGCGGGAGTTTAAGCGTGCCGATCAGTATCAGTAATCATGCCTCCGGCCGGAGAGTAAATGACCAGGATGGACCGATAGCCCTGGGCTGGAGCTTAAACGCCGGAGGAATGATCTCCAGGACTTCCTATGGATCGGCGGATTTCGGGACGCCGACCTATGGAACCTATAATTTTCCGTATCCATTTAAGACAACCGGACTAACCAACAGCGATGTTCAATATTTGGGCAAGATTGCCCATTATGATAATGTGGATGCCAATCTATTGCCCTGGACGGAATCCGAATATGATGTGTTTTCTTATTCTATTGGCAGTGGCGGCGGAAAATTTGTCTTTAAAGATAATAATGGTGTAAAAACCGCTGCGCTCCTGCCTTATAAGCCTTATATCATTACGCCTTATTATACTTTTCAGGGGTTGAGCGGTATAGATATCACGGATGATAAAGGAACGCTGTATAAATTTCTGGCTACAGAGTTTTCAGGGGCCAGCAGTGACAATATTGTGACGGGGCTGGCGATAAAGCAGATGATATCTGCTGATAAAATAGATACCATTAATTTTAAATATACAGGCTTTGGGGAATGGCGGTTATCATTTAGCCAGCAAAGAATATTGATTGGTAATTGGGCGATGGATCAGGAACCCTACCCATCTCCGGCAGAGGCGGAATATACTGTGGAAAATAGTGATCAGGGATTTTATCAGATTGCCCGGTTAACAGAAATAGATTTTAAACAAGGTAAGGTCTTGTTTAACCTGGTCACGGGAAGTGATAAGATTGTCAATATCCAAGTGATGAATACCAACAATGAAATTATCAAGACCATACAATTCAACCGGTCTCAGTTGGACTATTTCACCCAGGGAGGAGCTTCCGGCAGTCCAAATATGACCCAGATCAATAATAAGTTAGACAGTCTCGTATTTAAAGACAATACCGGAAACTCTGTCGAGAACTATTCTTTTCAATATTATCTTGGCCCCAGCCCTTTAGATCTCCATAGCTGTGACTGGTGGGGCTTTTACAATGCATCCGGGATGATAAATATGATCCCGCAATATACACTCACAGGTTTTGGAGGAGGATCAGGGACTGTCATTGACGGAGGGAGTGATTACAACAGGGAGCCTAGCCTTTCCGCGTTAAAAAGCGGTGTGCTTCGAAAGATCATTTACCCCACAGGAGGGAGTACGGAATTCATTTATGAGAACAATCAATATGTGGACGCATCAAACAATATAAAGAATGGCCCCGGGTTGCGTATTGCCCAGATCAATACAGATGACAACCGGGGAACAATCAATACAAAGACCTATAAATATGGAGTGGCGGAATCCGGTTATGGATTCCTGGATCTGAAGCCCTCGATGAATACAATGTCTACCCAGGTAGCCTATGGTTTTTTTGCTTCCAACCAATTAAGCCCTAACAGGGCTGGCACCTATAGCCAAACAACATTCTATTCGGGGTTCGCCCCAGGGCTCAGCGCCATGGCGGACCGCCCGGTGATCTATACGGAAGTGGCAGAATATCATGGCACGCAAGCTAATAATATAGGTAAAACGGTGTATGACTATGACAATTTTGCCTGGGCGCCCTCAGGTATGTTTGTTTCAGGCGGCGGCGCCATGGTCCCTAAATATCATATTTATAGCTGTAATTATTGGAATAATCCGGTTTTAACCAAGCAGACGGACTATAAGGCAATTCAGGCGGCAGGCGCAATAAGCTATCAGAAGAAAAAGGAAACGTCCAATGCGTACACGATCACTAACATAGATGATGTGGCGGGTCTGCATGTGCAGCGATTATATGTTTTACCACAAAAAGGCATTCTTGGCCCGGGAGTAGATGTTGAAAGATGGGCCGCACTGTACCAATCCATGAATGTCTACACTTTCAGCGATTATCATATACCCGTCGGGGTTAAAAATCTGACCTCCACTACGGAATCGCTTTATAATGACGACGGCAGCGCAGTTGTCAATACTGTATCGTACTCCTATAACACAAAGCAGTATCTAGCGCAGAAAACGAGTAATACCTCCGACGGAGCTGCTATTAGCACACAGATAACATATCCATTTGATTATACCGGGAACGCCGTGTTAACTCAAATGACAGATCCCTCCCACAATATGTTAAACTTTCCTATTGAACAGAATGAGTTCAGGAATTCTACACCGATCAAAGGGATAAGAACCAACTATTCTAATTTTCAAAACCGGTGGGGCCTTGCCAATCCCATGATCCTTCCACAAACCGTCGATGTAAAAAAAGGAACGAACGCCTATGAGACCAGGCTCGTTTACCAGGATTATGATAAAAAAGGTAACCTGACCTCGGTAGCTAAACAGGGCGATCTGTCACATGCTTATATATGGGATTACAATTACAGCTATCCTGTGGCGGACATTGCAACTCCTTTTGGAAGTTCGTCTATTGCCTATACCAGCTTTGAAGCGGATGGTTCTGGTAACTGGATAGTTCCCTCTACTCTTAAAGACAACACTTACGCTTTTACCGGAAAACAATCTTATAATTTAAGTAATGGCGCTATTTCTATAGCCCAAAATGGTTTAGATCCCACTATATGGTATACCCTTTCCTATTGGAGTAAAAACGGGATGTACCAATGTCCGGATGCAAGTTCGGTGAAAACCGGCGGCACGATAAACGGATGGACATACTATGAAGCACGGGTTTTTGTCTCTTCATCGGGTACTACCTCGATTAGTGGTTCAGGACTCATTGATGAAGTGCGTTTATATCCTGAAAAAGCCCAGATGACAACCTATACCTATACCCCGCTTGTCGGCATGACAAGCAGTTGCGATGCAAGCAATAAAGTGACTTATTATGAATACGATGGCTTTGGAAGATTAAAACTCATCAGGGATATCAATGGTAATATCCTGAAGACATTTAAATATCAATATCAATCCACCACCCCTTAATAATATGTGTTCATTTCCATATAATAGTTTACTTATGAAGAAAGAATGGATAAGGATATTAGCGTTCATTATTTTGTTCTTGCCGACGCAAGGATTTATGGGCTATGGACAAGTGTACGTGGCAGGCCCCTCGTGTGTTGTGCCGGCAACAGAATACCAATACAATATTAGCTGTAACTGGGCAGACACTTCTCAAATACAGGTATGCATTACGGGAGGGATCATTGCCGGTTCAGGAAATTCCTGCTATAACGGACCCCTCTTGCGGATGGTTAGGGTGGTGTGGAACGATACGACTGCGGGTAGCATCTATATAAGTTCCCACGCAGAGACTGGTACGTTGAATGTCAATTTGACCCATGTTTTGCAGGGAGGTAAGATCGATTCAACGGTTGCCGTACAGGTAATTCAGTCAGGAACTATTCCCTCTGCCATCCAATGCAATGGAGCAACAGGTGGAAGTTGCGTGCCTGATTACCAATATCAGTGGCAGCAATCTTCAGACAATATTGCCTGGAATGATATTCCCGGTGCCAATGACGCCCTGTTAACTATTTCAGCTGTCGTTAATAGTACTGTTTATTATCGGAGGAAAGTGACGGAGCCCGGTTCTGAGAATGAGGCATATTCGGATGTTGCCACGGTAGTAGTAACCGCGCCAAATCCTTAAGTAAACCATTTCTTCTATCTAATTAACCCCAGCTATGCTAAAAAAGCTGCCTATATTCCGGATGGTATTTTTTCTGATGGTTTTTCTCTCATCGAAGAGTGAAGCCTTTTCACAGGTGTCCATTTCCGGCCCAAACTGCGTTGTTGCAGGATCTACCTATATCTATAATTACAACGGTAGTTATAACGGCTCAACCACTATGACATGGTGTGTTTCCAATGGCACCATCTTGCAGGCTTATGGTAGCAATATTACCAGTTCAGGGGGCTGTAGCACCGGTAACGCCGTAGGGTCAATAGCCGTTAAGTGGACAAACCCCGGAAATGGGTCGGTAACTTTGAGCAGTTCCAATGGAAATGCTTCTCCATTGAGCGTTACTATTGTCAATGTGCTTGCTCCCGGAAGCATTACAGCTAATAAAACGCAGACTATAGGGTATAATACGGTCCCGGGTGCGATCAATTGTTCTGTGGCCATGTATGGCGCCTGTTCACCTTCTTATTCCTACCAATGGCAGCAATCAGCGGATAATTTAAGCTGGAACTCTATCGCGGGCCAGCCATCTTCGAGTCAGACCTCACAAAATTTTATTTTTACCTCCCCGCTGCTGACAACCACTTATTACCGTAGAGTTGTAACGGAAACGAGCACCAGTACTACCCTGTATTCCGATGTCGCTACCGTCTTTGTGACCCCTCCTTTTTCAACAACGACCATTTCCCCCGCAACACAAGATACCTATATTAACACCCCCCCGGCTTCTGCAATCAGCGGGCCGGCAGCCACCGGAGGTAATTGCGGTGGTAACTATACCTACCTATGGGAAAGCTCTACAGATGGATGGGCTACTCATTCAACAGTGACCGGCGCCACCGCATTGAGCTATTCACCCGGAGGCTTGACGCAGACCACCGCATTTAGACGAAAAGATATGTGCGGCACTGCTTATTCTTATTCTAATGCCAGTGTTGTAAATGTTTATAACCATTTGTCACCGGGCAGTCTCACCGCTTCCGTCACTACCATCACTTATAATACCGATCCGGGGAATTTGGTAACAACCGGGGCAGCCGGCGGTATCTGTTCACATATCAGTTACCAGTTCCAAAAAAGCATCGATGGTATCAATTTTACCGATGCGACTAATCCAACTTATAGCCTGAGCTTTGACCCGGGAAAACTGACGGCGCCCACCTATTTCCGATGTAAATATATCTGCGGGGAAACAACTATTTCCAATATAGTGTTCATAAACGTAAACCCACAGGTATTCCCGGGTACGATATTCCCGGGCAGCATGGTTATTCCGGTAAATACCAGTCCCGGCCAACTTTATGTAGATGCGGCCACCGGCGGAGCCTGCAATAATAATTTCGGATATCAGTGGCAACAAAGCTCCAACGGCCAGGCGAATACCTTTACTGACATACCTGGGGCCATACAACAGAGCTATACGCCCAACAATCTGTCCGCAACTACGTATTATCGCCGTAAGGTTACCTGTGGAACAGATATTTTATATACAAATGTCTGTCAAGTCAATGTAAATAATATACCTGCTTTGTATAACTATATACAGGTAAGAAGTATTACTAAACCCGGAATTGCTGATGAAACCAGCGCCGCGCAACTGTCAGACCCAAAAGATGTAGGTCAGTCGACACAATATTTTGATGGATTGGGAAGAGCTATTCAAACTGTAAGCCGTCAATCCAATCCTACTATGAATGATTTGGTGACTTTCAATGTGTATGATGCCTTTGGCAGAGAACCCATCAAGTATTTGCCATATGCTGCTACGGGGACCGATGGAAAATATAAACCTACTCCTTTCCCCGACCAGAAAACATTTAATAGTACCCAATTCCCTAATGAGCAGTTCTTTTATAGCCGGGTGGATTATGAATCCTCCCCCTTAAACCTTGTGCTTGCGACCTATGCTCCCGGAAACAGCTGGACAGGAAGCAACCGGGGTGTTGCTACCAAATATTGGAGCAATACGGCTAACGATGCAGTCAGGATCTGGACGGTCACAGAACCTGGAAGTATGTACAGCTTCGGTAGCTATGCTTCTTCTGCAGTTTATCCGCCGGGATCTCTCTATAAGTCTGTTACCGTCGATGAAAACGGTAAACAGGTGATTGAGTTCAAGGATTTGCAGGGAAGGGTTATCTTGAAAAAGGTGCAATTGAACGCATTGGCAGACGATGGAACCGGCAGCGGCTATCCTGGCTGGCTTTGCAATTATTACATTTATGACGATTATAATAATCTACGGTGTGTTGTCCAGCCAAAAGGAGTGGATCTGCTGGCTGCCAACGGCTGGGATATGAGCGCTCTGGGGGAAGCCATTCTTAATGAGCAATGCTTCCGGTACGAATATGATACGCGTAACCGCACGATCATTAAGAAAGTGCCGGGTGCAGCAGAAGTACGGATGGTTTATGACATTTTGGATCGACTGGTCATGACGCAGGATTCTGTATTGCGCAGTCAGAAAAAATGGCAGGTATTCTGCTATGATGCGCATAACCGGCAGGATACCGTCGCCCTGATGACGGACGTCAACCATTACAATGATCATGCATGGCATATCTCCCAGGCGATGTCCAGTTCATTCTATCCCCCCACGGCTACTTATCCGACGGAAGTAGTGACGCAGCTGTATTATGATTCTTATGATTGGGTGACAGCCCTGGGAAACAGTCTCAGCGCCACCATGAACACTACCAACAATAACAACAGCGCTTATTTCTATACTACGTATAATACTTCTCCCCTTTACGCCGTCCAGATGCAACAATACCCGATCGTCACCGGAATGTCTACTGGGTCACGGACAAAGATCATCGGCACCAGCCAGTTCTTGTACAATGTGCCTTTTTATGACGACCATGGCCGGGTGATCCAGGTGGAAAGCTCCAACTATACCAATGGCATCGACTACGAGACGACACAATACGACTTTTCCGGCAAGCCTTTGCGGAAACTGCTGGTGCACAAAAAGAATGGCGTTAATCCCATGGGCCATGTGATAGGCACTAAGTATACCTATGATGCAGCCGGCAGGCAGACGAGCATACGCAAAAGCATGGATGGACCCGAGCAACTCATCGACACCCTGATGTACAATGAACTGGGCCAATTACGAGCTAAGTATTTCGCGGGCAACCTGGACAGCCTGGTCTATGATTACAACATCAGGGGATGGTTGACGGGGATCAATAAGAAGTATCTTACCGGCACGGCGAGCAATTACTTCGGCATGGAGTTGGGCTATGACGGGTCCGCTTCGGGTATTACCAGCTATACTACGCCGCAATTCAACGGCAACATTGCGGGAACCGTGTGGAAAAGCGCCGGGGATGGGGTAAGCCGTAAATACGACTTCTCCTATGACAATTTAAACCGGCTGACGGCGGCGGTATTTACCCAATACAATGGCAGCACTTTTGCAGCCTCGCCTACGATTGATTTCGGGGTGCCGAAGATCTCCTATGATGCCAATGGGAATATTCTTTCCATGAGCCAGCGGGGATATAAGATCGGAGGTTCCTCGGCCATCGATTCCCTGACCTATGGATATTTTACGAATACCAACCGGTTGCGGTATGTATATGACCTGGCCAATGACACGGGGTCAAAGCTGGGTGATTTTCACTACTCCAGCCTAACAAAGGATACAGTGAACACGCCGGACTATACCTACGATGGCAATGGCAGTTTGACCGCAGACAAAAACAAGGGTATTCGAAGCATCCATTATAATTTCCTGAATCTGCCTGATACGATCAGCATGATCAAGACGGATGGCAGTTCCAAGGGCAACATTGTGTACAAGTACGATGCATTGGGCACTAAGTGGGCCAAGATCGTCACCGACAGTACGGTTAGTCCGGTGCGGAGTACGACCACCTTGTACATCCAGGGATTCCAATACCAGAATGACACCATACAATTTGTGGCCCATGAAGAGGGCAGGACGCGTTATTTCTTTCAGCACTATCTGGCCGGGGACAGCAGCTTCAAGCACCGATTCGATTATTTCGAAAAAGACCACCTGGGCAATACTCGGGTGATCCTGACGGACCAGCGGGATACCGTTAAATACCTGGCAACAATGGACAGCGCCTATCGTATCAAGGAAAACGCGCTCTTTTACAATATACCGGCTACCTCATATGCCCGAACAGCGGCCAGCGGCTATCCTGTGGATACAGCAACGAATAAGCCAAATGATAGTGTTTGCAGACTCAACGGCAGCGGTCAGAAAGTAGGGCCGGCCATTATTTTAAAGGTAATGAGTGGTGACAAAGTGACCATTGGAACTAACTACTACTTTAATTCTTCGGGGGCTACTACCGGCCAGCAATTATCCGCTTCGGATATTGTCAACTCGCTTGCATCGGGTATCGTATCGATTTCTGGTACGGCCCATGGGACGTTTGCTAACTTGTCAGGTTCCTCGACACCTCTAACAGCTCCACTAACCACCTTTATCACAAGCAATAATGGGAATGCCAGCGGTAAGCCCAATGCATATCTGAACTGGATACTGCTGGACAATCAATTTGGATATATCAGCACAAATAATCAAAGTGGCGCTTTACAAGTTGCAACAGCTGGTGTTGCCGCAGGAGGAGGGCTACAGGCACCCCTGGCAACCACCGTTAATGTGAAAACCAGCGGATATTTGTATATTTATGTCAGCAATGCTACTCCCAACTGGGATGTGTTCTTTGATAATTTAAGCATCCTTCACTATGCCGGGCCGTTGGTGGAAGAAACTCACTATTATCCATTCGGGCTGACAATGGCGGGAATTAGTGACAAGGCGTTGAAAAGCGGATATGCAGAGAACAAGTACAAATTTGTTCGCCAACTGTATGATGATGATCTTGGTTGGGATATGTACCAATTCAGATTCAGAGACCATGATCCTCAAATAGGACGTTTCTGGCAAATCGACCCTCTAGCTGTAAAGTATCCTCACAATAGCACATATGCATATGCCGAGGATCGACCAATTAATGGTATTGATTTGGAGGGTTTAGAATGGTGGTGGTCGCCGCTACTTGGCTTGGCAGAGGATAATTCTGTGATTACAAGAGGGCCAGTTATCGAGAATGTTGTTAAAACTTCCACTGAAGTAGGCAATAAGGTAGCCGAGGGAGTACCGGAAAATCACCACCTTATGCCGAGGCAATTAAAATATGACCCAACTATAGAAGCGGCAAAAGAAGCCGGATTTAAGTTTGAAGGCAAAGAAAACATAGCAGAGGGATTAAGTAAATTTAGTAAACAAAGTGGCAAGGGACAGCATGGGCCTCATCCGGAATATACTAAAGAGATTGCGAGACAGCTTGCAGAATTTAGAAAGGACAATCCAAACGCAACACCTGAAGAAGCCGCTCAATTTGTAAGAGGATTAGTTAAACAAACAAAGGAAACGATTGCCAATAATCCAGATAAAAAAATAAATGATTTATTCAAGGATGTAAAGACAACCAATGCATCTGATGCAACGAAAAATGTAATTAATGTGCCCTCTATTACACCTAAACCCAAAGCAACAATGGCAACTTTTGGGCCACAACAAATTAATATGTGATGTCTGATGGATTTTAGGAAGCTTTTTAAAAAAGTTTAGCTGCTGGGGCAATGTGGCAGCCTGTAATGTTTGCAGCGACGATTGCTTCTTTTAGTGGTTGGCTAATGTAATAATTACTATCAAATCCTCCTATTTCGAATAAGTGTAGGGAAGTGTCAAAATCAGAATTTAATTTAATTTTTTCTGCCCAGATGGTAATTGTTTTACCGGGATTATCTTTTTTTACTTTCTCTTTTTTTTGCTCATAATCATCTTTGGAAGCAATAGCGATATAGCCGAGATTATGGCTGAAATTAAGATAGAAAAAAAAAGTTGAATTAGGATAGTCTACTAAATTAGTCAGATTGCAAATAATATGCATCCAGTAATACTCATGAAATTGTTTTTTATGATAAACCTTGGCTGGATAAAATTTATGAGGCGCTAAGTGGAATTTTTCTAAAAGCAGTTTAAAACGGTTACTGATCAAGAATCCACCATGTATAGGAGCAACACTTAGCAAATCTGTTAGTTTAGCTTTTCCATGAACGATAAAATAATCAAGATTAGGAGAGAAGTCGGGAAATTTTTCGACAGCCCTTGATAATGCATAGACGGAATTAGGTGCTTTATAATTATATTCAGGCGCCATTTTTTGTACCTGTGGGTATTGTGATCCTGTCTCAGATGTGTTACAGGCAGGTTCTAAAATATAATACGTAGACATAATCTTATTAAATAATGGTTTAATTTGTAAGGTAGTTTTTTCTTTTAATTCTGAAAAACAAATTCAACTATCTTGGGAACTATAAAGCTCTTCGAATATACATTATCAGACTGCAAGCAAATTCGTGCTTGAATCAAAAAATGGTTGGTAATATTATCCGTTGGGCTGACGATCACCAAAACCGGTGAGAGCCGCAAGGACTATGAAGTGCAGGACGTCAGCTCACGAATGCCGCCCCCTTCAATACCGGGTCGCGCATGATCCTCCCCATCTCATTTTCCACCAGCTCAATTATCTCCCGCTTCACTCTCATGAAATTCTCATCTACCTTCGGCTCACTGACTTCCCGCACCAGCGGCGCCGGTAAAGCAGTATCCTTCTGTTCATTTTTAACGATCCTCGCATGGAAAGTCTTCAAAGGCATCTCTTTACCAGGATCATCCCCCAGGATACCCACAAACTCCCCGGAAGACAAGGAAGCCAGGGTGGCTGGCGACATAGCAGGATTCGACTGCTCCGATTTGCTGACAGATGTATCCGTACTGTTCACCGACACGGTAGTCTTATGCTGGATAATGGCAGGAAACCGGTCACTCATCCATCTGGCAGTTTCACCACCTACCTGCCCGCACAGGATATTTCCCGGCATGTTGAGGATCGCTTCCGCCTCCGCATGCGAATATAATATCCTCAGCTGACTGAGATCCTGGACAACGAGCAACGGAATAATATTATGTGCACGGCCCGTCGCGATCGTCTGCAAAACGCTCGTGGCACGCACAGATGCGAATTCATCCAATACCAGGCCGCATACATGTCGCCCCGGCTGATTGATCAGTTTATTCACCCGGTCGATATACAACGACAATATCGGCGCCAGGGCCTCCTGCCGGGAAGGGTCGCTCCCTAAGCATACTACTTTAGGATGTGCTGTATCATTGATATTAAGGCTGACATCGTTGCCCGTGAGTATATAATACAAGTCGGGAGATGCCAGGCGCCCTAATGGTATCTTCATGGACGACACCTGGCTGTCCAGCATTTCATTGGTCTTATTCTGATATGCCTGGAGGAAGGGATCGATCAGGGTTTGTACTTCGGCTTCCGTATGCAGAATAGTGAACAGCTTCGGGTATGGCGTCTGCGCGAGCTCTATAGCATGCGGCAATGTACAATAGATGCCTCCGTTATATTTTTTCAGGTACCAGATCAGGGCCGCCAGCAAATTAATAGGTGACTCTACAAAGAAATCTCCCTGCCGGTGGGCCCAGGTACTATTTATGCTCAGCATAATGCTGCGGCTGACGCCGATGGCATCGGAAAGGTTTCTCAGGGTATCAGGACTGATCAAATTACACCGGTGGCTACGCGAAAGGTCCGTGAAATTGATTGCATAAAACCTCGCTGCATCAGGATACTTTTTTCTGTATTTGCAAAAAAGTCCATGACAGTAATTTGTAAGTGCAGGGTATTTGAAATCATACACCAGCATGGAAAAACCCTTTTCCATCATTTGTTCCATCGCCGGCTCGATAATAAACCAGGATTTGCCCGCGCCCGGCGATCCGATCACCAGCACGCCGCGACGGGGATTGATAATATTGATATGACTTCCCCTGGTTTCTCCGTTCAATATATACTGCGCCTTTAAATTGATGGAGAAGTCCGTCTCGATCAATCGCTCTTCCTGCGGAAATCCCCCCTCCGCTTTTCTGAAAAAATCCTTTCGGAGAGCATAAGCGATCACCCTCGACAGCCGTAAACCTCCGGTCAGCACCATCAGCCACCCTGCAAAGCATGTCCCCATGTAAACACCCGCAACAGTCCCAGGCGTACCTTCCATTGCAAGCAGGAAAATGCTTCCAAAATATACAGACGCTCCCAAAAATAGAAAACCCAGCCCTCCGCCATATCGCATCCTCCCATCCTTTCGACTCCTTGCCCCCAACAGCGAGATCGCCAGGAATGCTAACGAAAACAGCTTGATGCGTAAAGGGTGGTCGAACAATCCCGTCCGCCGGATATTTTCAAGCAAGCGGTCTGACAACGGCGCAGTCCAGCCCCATTCCCGGAAAGCACCATAGCATAAAAAATAGAAATGCATCAGCAACAGCGCGATGCTGATCCATCGGGCAAGGTCCACCACCTTGCGCATGCCGGATATATCTTCTCCCGTATTCATAAATGAAGCTTTAAATGATGTCTTTGTGATTCTTCTTCCTGCACCTTTTGCTCCTGTGCGCATCTCTCCTGGATAGCCTGCAGGCTGAACGCTCCTCCAAGGTCGTGTCCTGAAAAAACTGTCTTCTCCCGATGGTCAATGAAAAATATGTTGCCCGGTTTGCCTTCTCTATCTTCCTGAACAACCACATTGATCCCCTCTCTTGCCATGGCCTGACGGAACCCGGCCCAATCAGGTTTCTTTGTCATCAAAGTCCATTCAATGGCCGTTTCCATTCTTAGATGATTCCGTTCCCGCAGCGTCCGGTTCAGCTCGAATCTTTTTTCCAGGTAAGGCAGTGTGGGCTTAAAGTCAAAAGCGCTGGCCCTGATCCCTCTTGACACCTGCCTCCCGTTCTCATCCAGGACAGCATATACAAGGCCTCTGTTTAGATGCATGCGCGTTCCTTCCCGGCCCGGATCTGCCTTAACATTATACTCGCTGAGAATTGCATTCAGACCTTCCATCGAATGGTATTTGTAATGGTCAATTATCGTATGCAGTACACTGCTGATAGCGTTTTTTAAGCTCGGTTGACCATACACGACCTGCTGCGTCCGCGTAGCCTGAAACCTGATCTTCTCATTTTGTGTTTTTACCTTGTCTGGTCTTAGACCTGATTCACTCGCCATTTTCAAGGTCAATACCTGGAGTTCACGCATTTGCCGCGTTGGGATCTTGATCATTTTTCCATTTGGCAATACCTTGGTAGACACGACGTGCAAGTGTGGGTTGCCGGAATCAAAGTGCCTGTACACGAGGTAGGGTTGGTTGTCAAACCCGGCGGCCTGCATATAGCGTTGCGATAGCTGTACCATGGTATTATTCGATATCTCTTCATCCGGATGGAATGTGAGGAATATATGTGCGACTTTCTTTTCAGCCCTTTCGTTCAGCGTAACGCGGTCATGCAGTCGGTTATACTTATCCTCAAAGGTTAATTCATGGGTGTCCTTTAAAAAATTTTCCGCATGCAGATAAACCGCTTTCTGTTGCATGACCTTTTCCTCATTGTACTCAATCGTTCCGCGGAGGGAGCCTGTTACCCTTAGTTTCCCTAACATAATTATCTATTTTAATCAGTAATGTCTTGATATCTTCGACCAGCGTCACCAGGTGCTTTCTGCTTTCTCCATCGAATCCGCCGTCAGACAGTAAAAGATGTACATCTTTGTTGAATTGGACGCCGGTGTCTATAAATGCATCGAAAGCCCTATCCCGGTAATAGATCCTTATAGCCTTCCCAAACAATAATTTCTTGGCATAGCTGCTCCGGCTCTGGGAGGAAGATGCAGCGAATGCCTTTTCAAATGCAGCAAATTCCTTTGGGGTCACGTAAACGCGGATCTCATGTCCTGGCCTGCTCATTCTCTCGTCTTTAAGAGATTTTTATTATTTACCTTCAATTCCAGGTACTCAATACTCCCTTTTTGACCCAACTGTAAGGACAGTTGCCGGTCCTTTGACAGCAATAAAGGCTCAAGGCCGATCAGGATAGGTTTTTCTTCACCTGCTGACACCAGTTGAGGGAGGCTGTCATAAATGAGGTCTACAGGTACTTCCTGCCATGCCGTCCTTCTTAAATGTCTCTTATGTTGAATGCTGCATTGCAGATACGCCGGACAAAAAGCCCGGTCACTATTATTCTTTACGGCCAGGTAAAGCCATTGCAACCCATTACGCTGGTATATCCCCCGTAAAATAAGACTGACCTTCCCCAGACTGACCGATTCATGTAAGAACATCAGCAAGGAATCTGCTACGGGCGGTGTTAATATTTTTCCCGTACTTGTCAATAAATCCCCTCTCCGGCCTGCAGACGTATCCGGGATCACCTGGAAACCCGTGCCCATCGTTCTTGTATCCTTCAAAAGCACCTGGTATCCTGCCGGCACCATGACCCGCACGGTCCGTACTCTCCGGCTAAGAAAATTCCTGGCTGCCTGTATACCGGCGCCCGCCACCTGTCCGCCGACAGATGGGTCATAGCTAGACAGATTCAATGCACCCATGCTTTGATCCGCCGATTGCCGCACTGTCTGCCGGCCCAGCCCATCCGGGATACGGATACCCGGTAATCCGTCCATATCATACACCTGCCAGGCCGTTGTCAGTATCGATTGTCCACTGCGAATAGAATGGATCCCCACCTGCATCCGGTCATTGTTCATAGTGACCACGCCGTAAACCAGCTGCCCCCGCAGCAGAGTCATCCCATTGTAGCATACAGCTGATGTCAGCCGCAAGGCAATAGTCGCCCCGTTTACGAGTGCCTGATCTCTGTCCACCGTGGCCGGCACCGCCACGGAAATGAGCTGGCTATTTTGCTCTTGCCTTATCCCATTGCCTGTCTTCTCCTGCTCCTCTCCACCTTTTTGCAGGCGTGCAATCTTATCCAGCATTTCATTCAGCCGGTCCAGTTCCGGGTCCATCACCGTCGTATCTCTTTCCTGTCTGACGCCAACTTTACCTACCGCCGCCACAGGCTCTTCTATCTGTCTCGTCGATCTCATCTTCCCCAACTCTTCTGTCCCTCTTATTGCCCTCACTTCCCCCAATTCATCTGCCCCTCTCATCGATCTCTCCTTTCCCGGCTCCTCTATTCGCCGCTTCAGCAAGTCCAGCCGTCGCAGCAAAGCGTCTGTTTGCGTGTCGACCACCGCAGCTTTTGGCGGTTGTAGCAAAAACTTTCTATCCTGCCGGTGGTAAGGGTCCTGCTGCATCTGCTCCTTTCGGCGGATGGAATCTTCGTCGGCTTTCCGGTAAAAGGCCAGTTTATCCATCTTCTCTTCCTTTTTGTCGAACAGCGCTTGCGGCAGCTCCATATTAAAACCCATTACTACCCCTTTCTCCCGGGCGTTGCCCTGCCCGCCCTTTCCTCCGCCTAGGGCAAAAAAAACCAGGAATATAAAGGGAATTACCAATAAAGGCAGGATCAATAAGAATTTTCTCCTCTGCTGAAACTTTGTCATTATTGTTGTTGTCATTGTCAGATGTTTTTAAATGAATTTTTTAACGATCTTCTACTTTAAGGTCTTTGTTCTCCAGGGTGCTCCACCGCTCGATAAGAAACCCGTGCGGGTCATTCTCGCTACGGGTGGTATTTCGCAGCCAGCCTTCGGTCAACAAGCTTCGGGTGACCACGCTGGTGGGCCTCACTATCTGCTGGGTAGCCCAGCACCTGAAATGGAAAGGATAGGAGCCCATATCCAGTGCGATGCTGTCCATCACGATGCTTTGGCTGATGTTGCCCGAGATAACGCCGGCATAGTAGCCGTTCTCCTTCAGGTTGTCATATAGTTTTTTGGCCGACCCATCCGCCAGGTACAGGGCACGTCTGATATTCGCGTTGATGGCCTTTTCATCCGGCGCCAGGGTAAAGAAGAGCTGATGAAAGGTCCGTATATGGTCCTTGGCCTCCACCGGGATATTCTCTTTCCGTTCACTGGCAAAAGCTTCCAATGCTTTCCCGGCAGAGAGGACATAAATAGTCTCCCGGGCACGTTCAATCTCCCGCATACTGGTGGCCACAACAAAAGCCGTGACGGCCAGACATCCTACCACCAGCACGATACAAAACAGTCGTATGTGCTGGAAGGCGGTCTCGATGTTTTTTGTCTTTTTGAACATAGTTTAGTTTTGTATACCAATAAATCTTCCCACCCGCCGGAGACCGATGCCTCCGCCGGATATGATATAATTCGCAACCGAAGGCACAGTGAAATAGCCTGCAATGGCCAGGATCAGAAAGACGATATACGCCGTATCCGCAGGCCCAAAGCTGGTCTGACCCGTCGCATTCACCTGCGCAATGTCCAGTTTGATCATCTCCTGCTGTATCTGGGAAATAAGGGAGCCGAAAATATTCGCCACGGGCAGCCAGAGAAACACGTTGATATACCTCGCCAGCCAGTCCCGGATCACATGTCCAAATCCGTCAAAGACGCATAGACCAAAAGCCAGCGGACCGAATATGGCGAGAATAATAAGGTAAAAGCACCTCACCGTGTTTATACACAGGGCCGCCGACTCGAACAATACCTGCAGGATCTCCGAAAGCCATACCTTCACCGAGTTCTTCATATTATAAGACTGCCGCGCCATCATGAACTTCATCCTATTGGATATACCCGAAAACACGCCGGAATCCGCCTCTCCCGACAGTTCCTCCCATTTATCCAGGTCGCCGCTGCCATCAGGCCCAACATACATTTGCCAGTCATCCGAATGTTGCAGCGCTTCCTGCTTTTGTTGTAACAGCACGGCTACAGCCTTATTTCCATCTTGCACCAGCGCGCTAGTCCCCGTAACCGTTGGCTCCATCACCCCATTGATCAACCCGATCACATGGGGAAAGAGCATGATGGCAATACCGATCCCAAAGGGTCGCAACAGGGGATAGACGTGCACCGGCTCCGCCCGGGCAATATGCTGCCAGACCCTGGCCCCGATGTACCAGAGCGCTGCAAACCCTGCAATGGCCTGGCCGATACCGATCAGCTCACCGCAATGGACGATCATCGCGTCATATGCCTGCTTCAATACGTCTTGCAGACTCCCGATATCGCCGGATATGTCAAGGATAGTTACCATAAATGTTCTGTAATTTTTGTATGTTATTTAATTCACGGGCCCTCTGTAAAGCTTGTACGGCCAGCTCTTCGCTGAACCATCTCAGTCCTTCCAATTGCCTTCCCACATCGAGATCGATCCGGTCAATAGCCTCTATCCGTTCAGCATCCGACATCCTCAGCTCATCCGGCGTAAGGATCATGGTGAGCCTGTCCAGGCACTTCCCTGCTCGCCCCGACAGCCCCTCATACCATTGTTGGATATACCTCAATTGACCGGAGGTAAAAAGTCCGCCCGATATCCAGCGCAGCCTCTCTGTCTGGCACTCTTTGACGACACTCTTTTCTTTGTCCAGGATAGCAGAAACCTTATAATATTGTCTTACCGGGAGTGACACCGATCGCAGCCCGTCCAGGAAGGTCTTATGCAGGTTGAAATTGCCTTTCACGATATCACGGATGTTTATATAGCCCTTGTCCAGCACCTGGTAGCCTTCCTGCATGTCCTTCAGGATCGTCTTGAGCTCCGACAGCTTCCGGATATCCAGCGTCAGCTGCTCGAGCAACTGGGCAACAGATTGACTTCGAACATCACCCGCCGTGAGACAAAGACACATCACCAGCAACATCCCGGTCATTCGTTTACTGTATTTCATACCATTTTTTTAAAGTCCCTATAAAAGATTGCTCTTTCTCCCGCTGCGCGATCAGCCGTTCAATACCTGTCAGGAACCTTTTCTCCTGCCCGTATCTTGCCCGTACATCCGCTGTTATCGCGTCTATCTTTCTGATCCTTTCCCCATCCGTCATAGACAGCACGCCATCCTGTGTCAATACGTTCAAGACACCCTCCTCACGTCGACCGGCATCCACCACCCTTCGCTGTACTGTACCGATATACTCTATTTCATTTGCCTGCAACCACCCCGAGGCCGCGTATAGTGATACCGTCACCCCAAAACCATCGTCAATAGCCGCAATAAGCTTATAGGATTCTTCCAGCGCCGGGCTTTTAAGCACCCCTTCATCCACGGTCTTCAACGATCCGAAGAATACCTCATGCAGGTTGACCTCGCCGGATTTGATATCGCGGACAAGATGCAGCCCGTCTTCTGCGGTGTGATAGCCTTTTTCTGCCGTAATGATGTAACCCCTGAGCGCCGCCAATTGCTCCAGCATAGTTTTCCGTGTCCCTTGCGCTACACCTGACCTGGCCTCCAATACTGCCACGCTCAGCAACATGCTTATCTTAATGAATACCATACAATGCTTTTATCATGTTAAGATCATTTTCATCCTTTGCCCTTTGCAGGCTCAACAGTACCACGCCCTGGCTGAACGACTGCAATTGCCGGTAATCCAGATCAATGCCCGTCGACAAGTCATTGATGATCGCCAATCTGTCCCCGTCGTCCATTTGGGTGACAAAAGAATGCATGATTTTTTCCAGTTCCTCGACAACACTTACACTTCGTCGCAGCATGCCTCCGTAAACTACATCGATATGCCCCAGCTCTTCCACGCTAAAATGCCTGTCTCTTGCCAGCATCGCATATGCCTGCTTATAACCTACTATCAATTTTTCCTGCTTTCCGATCATCTCCCTTACTGCTGAGTAATACCGCAATGCATTCTTCACCTGCCAGAGTTCCCTATAATACTCCTCGTACAGATTTTTTTGCTGCTGTACCCAGTCGGAAATGTCCGCTAGCCGGTTTTTTTGCATAAGGTTTTCCAGCTGCTTTTGCGCATCCTGCAGCAGGATGATATGAGTCTGCTGTCGTTGGATACGCAGGTCGATAGCCATGATCACCCGCTTGATAATACCGCCAATGACAAACTGGGCATTAGCCCTTCCTGTAGTCGCCAATACTAGACACAGCGCGAATGCGCCTGTTAATATTTTTCTTTTCATCATTCGATTTTTTCGTAGAAGAAATCGTCCTTGTATATAAAATTCTTTAAGGGGACATACCACAGTTTCTTCGTGCTGTCGGATGAGACAAGCGTGGACCAACGAGGTGTGAATAAGGCGGTCCAACGCTGTTGCTCAAGCTCACGCTCCTCTTTTCTGCCCTTCCTGATCCGTGTAAAGCCAGTCGACCGTATCACGGCATAGTTATCTTGCCCCAGTTGCGTGCGCCGGATGGTAAGCGTGTCCTCGATCCGGCAAAAATCGTTTTGAACAATGCATGCATATATCCCCGGCAAAAATGACGGAACCTTTTCAGGCTCCTGAGCATACAGCCAAATCAACATGGCTATAGTCACCAGGAGGCATGATACCGTAATGATCCAGATAATCTTCTTTGACATAGTATCTATTTTTAATTAGTAATTAATGTTTCTCTCTCCATTCTCTGCCCAGGTGGGCAATACCTTTCCGCATGTCCCCATAGCGTTCAGCGTACTGCTGTACCAGTAGCTTTTCGGATTCTTCGGTAGAGTACGTATAATATTCTTCTATGGATACCTCGGTTCTGTATACCTTTGAATGACCATTGCCCAGGCTGATAAATACCTCCTTATACTTCCTGCCGGCCTCGTTGTCCCGGTTGAGCGATAAAACCAGCGATTTATCTTTCTCTGTAAGCCCCAGCAGCTCCTGGATGAAGTCGAACTTGTTCTGGAATTTGCTTTGGTCCAGCAGGATCCTGCAGTCCGCATTATTAAGGATGGCCTGTTTGACCACAGGGCTCGAAATAATATCTTCCACTTCTTGTGTGACGACGATGGCTTCACCAAAGAATTTTCGGACCGTTTTAAAAAGATATTTCAAATACTCACTCATTCCCTGCCTGGCAATGGCCTTCCATGCCTCTTCCACGAGGATCACTTTTTTCACACCCGGCAACTTTCGCATCTTGCTGATAAATACCTCCATGATCACAATGGTGACCACGGGAAAAAGGATGGGATGATCCTTCAGGCGGTCCAGTTCGAAGACAATAAACCGTTGCTGTAGCAGATCCAGCTCTTCCCTTGCATTGAGCAGATAATCGTATTCACCGCCCTTATAAAATGGTCGTAAAACATAGAGAAAGTTATCCAGGTCGAAATCCTTGCTTTTGACCCGTTGACCCGCCAGCCTTTCGGAGAACTCGCCTTCCAGGAACTCGTAAAAACTATCAAAGCAGGGAAAGATGTCGCCATATACGGTCAGTTTTTCATAATACTGTTGCAGGGCATTGGACAGGGCAACATATTCGCTGCGTAAAAAAGGTTCATCCTCCTTTTTCCACAACGCCAGCAACAGCGTCTTGATGCTTTCCCGCTTTTCCACATCCAGGGCCACACCCTCCGGCAGCCAGAATGGATTAAAACGGATAGGGGAAGTCTCCGTATACGTGAAATAATGTCCTCCCACCAGTTTGCAGAGCCCCTGGTAGCTGTTGCCGATATCCACGACAACCACATGGGCGCCCTGCTCATGATAGCTGCGGATCAGATGGTTCGTAAAAAAAGATTTGCCGCTGCCGGAGCCTCCCAGCACAAACTTATTCCGGTTCGTTATCCACCCCCTCTGCATAGGCTCTTCGCTGAGATCTGCATGGACAGGTTTGCCGGTGATCCGGTCGGCCAGGCGGATGCCAAACGAACTGATAGAGCTCCGGTAATTGGTTTCCGGCAGAAAAAAGCAGGCAGCTTGTTCCGTAAAAGAGCTGAAGCGTTCATTCACAGGTAGGTCCCCGGCATTACCTGGTATTCCAGCCCACCATATTTGCCCCGCGCTCACTGTCTCCGCATGAGGATGCGCGCCCACTTGCGCGATGGCAGACGCCGTCTCTTTCCTGATATCCTTTATCCGTTGCGGTTCATTCGTCCAGGAGAATACATTGAAATGCGCCTTTACCATTTGCTTGTGTCCGCTCATCGCCTCGTTCAGGTGATCATCTACTGCCTGACGGGTTATCGTGTTCTCCCGGGAATGAGCTGATAGGGATTGGAGCCGCCGCCGTTTTAGCTCCATCTTCCCTACGGAGACTGTTACATCCTCGACAAACACATATTGGTTATACACATGGTTGCAAGGTAGTAGAGGACCAAGAGCGGTAGCAAAGCCGATGGTCATGTCAGTCCGTTCGGTGGAATAGCCAGGATGCCGCGTACCGACACCGCAACGGGAGGGAAGGTGGATAGCATCCGCCAGAGTATAGAGCACTCCCTTAAACTCTCCTATCTGAAGACCATCCTGAAAGACGATGTCCCTTACGAGCCTGGGTCTTTCGCCGGTCTCAGCCCCCGACAACATACAATACTGTTCGATAATCCCGGCACGTTGTTCATCGCCGGCCAACTCTTCGGTTGTCAGCCGCCGGCATTTCATCAGCCCGCTGTCTGTCAGGATACGTTCAAATCGCCCTGCCTGTTCAAGGAACGTTTGCACAGTTGCCTGGTCCAGACATTCCTCCGGCGCCAGATGGCGCTGCACCAGGGAGTTTAATCCCGGTCCCGGCTGTTTTCTTCCCGTCATTCGTGTAAGGAACAGGTACGCTTTATGTTCCAGGTACGGCCGCTCGTGAAAGTGAAATTCACTGGCCCTCCCCAGCCAGCTGAGACCCGGCTTATCCACCTCAGCCTGGTAACTGGATTCATAAAACCAGTCCTGGAGATGACAAATGCAAGGCGCCGTCAGCAGTCCGATAGCCTTCACCCATGCCTGGTGGATAGTGTCCAGTTCGGGTGAGGATAAACAAAATATTTCCGGTTTCATCAGCTCATAGGCCACAGTGTAGTCTCCGGATTTAGAGACAATGAAGTCATCCGTAATTTCAAGGATAGGAAATACCAGCTCTAATGATTTTTGCATAATTGTTTGTTTAGTTGTGTGAAGAGGGTCCGGCTGCTGCTCCGGATGGATGATGGCACCTTTTTAACCGCCGATTTTTTTGCCAGTCCATAGGGGCCATACTTTTTAGAAGACCTGTAGAGCAGCGTTACTCCTCCACCTCCGAGTCCAAAGCTCAGCAAGACACAGATCCATGAATCGACACGGCAGATATACAGGATGGCGAAAAGTAGAATATCTCCTACCAGCACACCGCCGGTGTAAAGGATATACTGGGCCTTCAGTCCACGGAATTCAATAGGCTTGTCCACAGCTCTGTTGATGATATAGGTCATTGACATGTGATTGTTTTATAGTCCGAAAAAGCTGCGGATCACTGTGGACACTACCACCAAAAAAATGCAGGAGCCAAACCATCCGGCAGCAGCCTTACTCGCCTCGCCATGATGCGAACCCCATAATTGATAAACGCGCACCGCTCCTATGAGCGCCAGGATCGCTCCTACAGCATACATCAGTTGCGTAGCTGTGTCGAAATAGCTCCGCACCATGGTATTGGCCTGGCTGATCCCGTTATTCCCATCCGCAGTCTGCGCGAACAGCACCTGCCCCGTCAGGAGCGATAAGATCAAAATTTTACATCTCTTCATTTTGTTATATTTTTTAGTTAAGAATGGAATACACTGATTTCTTGATCCTGCTGCGGCAGGCGGCCTTGTTTTACCTCCTTTTTTTATAATGGCCGCCGCCGGCAACGCAGGATGCTACACACAGTTCAGCCTTTCCCTTTTTTAAACCTTATCCTATGCAACCACTTTTTTATATCTTTTGGGTAATACATGACCGCTACCATTACATAGTAGATGGCGACGAATAGAACAATGCCTTCGATGAATATTTTCGTTGAAATATGCTGTAACATGTGTTTGTCTTGTTATTGATAAAATCAATTGACAAGACAAATATGAGCTTGTGGAGAAGCGATTACAATTAAGTTAAGGCTTAACTTAAGTAAAATAATTTATTCTATGGATCGAGGCGATTCATCCGGTTCTTAACCGCCTGGTTAAGTTTATCCAGCAGAAGAGAGGCAGACTTTTTACGGTTCCGGTTATTATTGTCAATGATTGCCAGGTTCTTCAGGTCTACACCTGTGCTTTTCTCGAACCACTCTTTCAGCTGATCCAATGTATGATCAAACAATTTTGATTCATGAAACAGCACAATAAGTTCTACCGCCTCCGTCTTTGTCCCAGTCCATTTAAGTTTACTGAAGCTATTTTCTGTTTTCATCTCCATGGCAATCGCCGTTTCTTTGTCAAGGGTGTTTTTATACTTTTCATATGCCAGCAGTTCAGACAGTGTAAAGCTTGCCTGGCAAAAGTTTTCCTCACGGATAATGAACTCGCCAGTCTCGGGAAGAGGCGTACGCACAAATAACAGTTCGTCCTTATCAGACTTATTAAGCGTATAATATAAATATAGCTCACGATGCTCTGTAAGAAAGGCCGAAATTCGCTTCTTTTCATTCTCAAAATGAGAAGACAATGTTTCGCCATCGCTGGTAATGCGGATGCATTCCTGCTTATACAAGAGGGTAAAATAGATATACTGTGTGCAAAAAAACGGGAGCCAATGTTTAAAATACTTTATTTCAGTAGCTTTATCGGTAAAACCATGTACTGCGAGGTGATGTCTTAGCTCCATGATGGCTAACTGAACCACCTTCATTTTTTCATCGTATCCCTTTACAGGGCTCCCGTATGGATTTATCACCTCCAATTCCGACCGCACCTCTATTTGCAGCCGGTTGAACAACGTTTCCATATTCTCTCGATATCTGGTTTCTTTTCTTTTTTTTATTTGCAGAAAATAACCCTTGTTACTGCCTGAACAGTCTCTTCATTTTAGTCAGATATTCATTGAAAGGAAGTATCCTGTGAAGATATAAGGTACGTTTGGCTTTTTTACCGGTATCCTTCTCATAACCAAGGAACTTAAACTCATGGCAGTTCCTGTTAACCTTTCGGAATCCGATAAATTCTATCAACTCGCAGGTTTCTGCTAGAACAATGGAATACTCCATGTCTAGCGCCAACAAAATTTCATTATTCTCTTTAACACAAAACAGATATTCGATCGGCTCCAGATAGGAGCCCCTATCCCTGCACCCGTCAAATATGTATAATTGGCCCGGTTCAACTATTCCTTCGATGGATACTTTGTTAAATACTTTATTCATACTTTTTAAATTTATAACATGTATACCGTAATCGTTATACGCTGCTATATAAAATTAAAAAGGTTTGTCTCTGAATGCAAGTGATAAAAGTCACTTAATACGCCCGCGCATGCGGCTAAGCGTTTCACGCGTCATGTCGAGGTAGGATGCTAAGTCTTGTATAGGCACTTTCATTATCAGCTCGGGTTGCTTCTCAAGTAAAAACAAATATCTTTCTTCAGCCGTTAACATGCGAATGTTCCTCGCCTGACGATGCCATATACGTAAATATTTATTAGTCAAAACTCTTCCCACTACGTTGAACTCAATATAGGTTCTGTACAGATACCCCAGCTCTTCGTAGGTAATATAGAACAGATCACAGTCTTCCAGTGCCTGTATAAAATCTTCACTTGGAACCTGGTCATAAAAACTATCTATAGAGACAACCGTCTCAAGTTCTCCAAAAAACCAGTCGGACACTTCCTTGTTATGCACAATGTAAAAGCATTTCAATAAGCCTCTTTTGATAAAATATAGGTTTTTGCAAACCTCTCCGGCTTTTAGCAGATACTCCTCTTCTTTTAGTGAAGTTTTCTTTACTATCGATCTTAAATAATCGAGGCAGCCGGCAGACAAAGGCCAGCCTTCAAGAGAAGCAATCTGGTTCAGAAAAGATAATAATTCTTCCATAAGGCAGATAAGGTTAAATAAGTAGCCACCAATATAGCATTGCCGTTAGTAATAATGCACTATCACAGCGGTTTAGTTATTCACCAATAAATAGTTATACTTACACTATATTAATTAAGTATATATACACAATTAATACCATTTTAATCTCTTTCACTTACACTAACCGAACCGCCCCGCCTGCGATTCATACCGCGAAAATGCTAAAGTGATTTTTATCACATTCCCGCGAATTAGGGATTCACCAGTCCTTAAAAATTAATATTCATGATAACTTTATTTTCAGCTGACGGCTGTGCCAATTAATCCAAATATTGTTACCAATTAAACCTTACAAAATGAAACGTCTATTTACATTTCTGCTTCTATTAGTGCTCGGCACCTCTCTTTTTCTAGCATGTCGGAAAGATCAAAACAATGTAAACCCAAACTCTTCTACGGGAGAGCTGAAATAAAGATTCCCTGCTTACGGAGCTCATTGCAGGCCCGGGACTGCCCATAGGCGGGATAGTCTTTGTCGAAGCGAAGCCAAGACAGGGGAAGAATATAATGCTATGTGCCTTCCCAAAAGAGGAACAGGCTCTTAGCATGGCAACATTTTTGAGTGAGCTTATAAATAAAATTACACGTGAACTTAGCCTTACCAGGGCGAAAAAACTAGTAAAGAAACGCTTGCCTGTAATATTCAATTTAATCCACTTGAGCTCCTGTAAGGTGTAAGGCTTTGAGATCCTATCTAATGGAAGAAGTCTGTGCTCCTCTCATGAAGTTATTACCTCTATTTTCTACCTGTATTCACCTAAAAGCTGATTTCGATTTCTCTACTTTTTTACCCTTCCTTATAAAACAATAAAAGGCCGTGAGGCCCTTTATTGTACATCACCACCAACTTTATTTCCCCGTATATTGTAATGGAACAGGAAAAGCATAAATTTTGAACGTCGATAACTTTGCACTGTCGGGGATATTTACTTGGCATGCCCCAGTAAATGAAAAATTAACTAAGGTATCGCTTCCTTCTTTTAGGCTTTTCATGAACTCATAAATCGAGTCAATCCTTGGTAACATCCTTCCATTGAACGTGAGGCCATATTCGAATTCTATGCTGCCATAGTGGGATTTAATTGTAATAGTTCTTCCCTTAGATACAACCTGATCTATTGTAACTTTCATACTATCCATAGGATGATGGGTTAAATAATCCTCTAATCGCTGATGGTATCGCTCTAAAATCTTCTGCTTTTCTGTTTCAGATCTAGCCGAAAAATATTCCGACATCATGCTATCTTTGAGGCCATTTAAAAAAAGCTGGCTTTTTGACAATTTTAACCTATCGGACAAAGTAGATGTATTGGGCTTGCCAGAGCATCCGCCTAGAATAATCAATATAAAAAAAAGGAGAAATTTCATACGCAGCCTATTATTTATGGTTTTTACAAAAGGGAAAGCGTTCAAATTAAATAATTCTTTTTTATGGAAGCATTACTTTGCATCCTCTGTTTGATAAATTAATGTGCTGGCAATGTATCTTTTGCTGGCAAATCAGTTAATGTTCCCGATGAATCTGTGTCACGCCTTATGTTGGTGTGCAAATTTCGATCATAATATACAACTCCTTTCCTTGAAAACCGATAAGGATCGTTCGTCTTTGCATCTTTACGGGCGTAGTAGTTTTCGAATGATCATCTGGCACTTTATTGGCTTTATCTTTTTGATTCTCGTCATCTTTTTTTACCGCCTCATTTGACTCTCCTGCGAGATCGGCTGCAAGGCTGGGATCTCCTAATTCCGGTTGCTCTATTGGACCAAGTCCTGCGAATCCTATTGTTGTCATTCTGTCTTCGGCTGCAGCCGAAGCACTTGCAGCAGCAGAAGAAGCATCGAGCCCGATCAATTTAGGTTTTGAATCTGTTCCTTTATTCCCGTCGCCAGATTGCAATTATTGCAAAAAGGCCTAATTTCACCCGCATCACTTGTACTTACACCGCCATTTGGGTCGTCTGCCCACATTCCGTCGGGATCGATAAACCTTATTGGATTGTCATAGGCATAAGTATAAGGCGACCACCTCGTGGCCGGACCTGCCAACGGATCTACTGACCACCAACGACCCAACTGCGGATCTAGCATCCTCGCGCTATAGTCATATTCCTCTAACCCACTCCATCTGAAACCTCTTTATTCTGTAGCTATTTACCGTTATATCGGTATTTATTCCCAGCGCAGTTCCCTTTCAACGCCTTATCCGACATCGCCGCCATCGTCAGCCCAAACGGGTAATACCTACCATCCCTTTTTGATCCGGGCATAATTTTCTTGGCGCTCGAATTTAGCCTGAAATCATATTCCCATTATCAAACCATATAAAAATTCTGGCGGAATAAAAGAATCTGGCTTAGCAGTGGTCATCAGCATAAAGTATACGATCTTGCCTCTTTTTAAAAACAAAAGACTAGAAGGCGTGATTTCTCCACCCGTCATAAAGACTTGCACTACTCCATTTTTCTCATATTTTATGGATAGATTCTTACATAACAAATGATAGGAAGCTATGGAATCATTTATAATTCCATTTGACAGGGAGTCGCCATAAAGAGATAAAAAGATCTTCCTGGTCCGCATCGTAGGTGCTGGGCGCCATTCAAATCGGGAAAATCCGTTAAAATCCACCATAGTATAGGTTTCTCCGTCCGATCGCTGAGAATTCTCAATATCATTACTTAATATCTCCTTCAATGGTTGATCAGTTTCCAAATTTATTTTAAATATGACCAAATGGTAAGTATCATCTACATAAAGAAATGACACCGGATCCATTACCTTGCTATTGACATTTTGATGAGACCTTAATCGCCCGATATACTTAGGGCTAATCAGGGCAGAGTCTTCGCGTGTAATAACTTGAGTTAAGGGGAGATCATTGTCAGAGGCTACTTTCACGCGTTTTACCCCGACGGAAGTCTTCCTCATTACGTCTACAAAAATCCAAATAAGACAGACTCCAGTGACCAGCATAACGAATTGCCAAAATCTTTTCATAAGAGTTTTATTGTGCAGGTGTTACTTTAGGTATTGTCTCAAGTAAGGGTATCGAAACCTCTGGTTGAAAAGTCGACATTATAAATAAACCAGCTACGTCAAGTCCGGATAATCCAGGAGTATAGGAGGCATCGGTACTTGTACTAACCCCATTTTCACCTTTAGACGTTATTCCTGCCGATCGAGATTATTCAGGCTAAACCTGACTGATCATGAGATGATGGAGTTGTTTCAAAAGACTTCATTTCCATCCACCTAGGCCTGGTTGTACAGAAAAACACGTTAATATTCTATCTTCGTACTTTCAGTCCATGTTATATAGGAAACGAATATCAAAGAAGTAATTATTAATATTGGCTGGATCAACATAGATATTCGTATAATGTTGATTGTCCAGGCGTAACCGTAGAGATTCCGGAGGCATAAAAATCGGTGAACTAATAAATCGACGACTACTCCCGCCACTATCTCGCCATGTGTAAATGATATAGGTAGCAGTGGAAGGTGCCGGCTGTTCTTTTTGTTTTCCAAAAAGTGCATCGACCATTTCTGCTCGGGAAGGTGTTGAGAATGATTCATCATCCGAATACAATTGGCCGCTCTTAATATCACAATCACTTAAAGGCACCCTAATAACATTTCCATTCGCAAGGAGTAAATCGGTTGCTTTTGCCTTCCTTTTACTCTTTAGATAGGAAAACATATTTTTAATCAACACAAATCCCACAACGGCAGCAGACAAAACCAATAATGCTGTTAACTTGATCATTTATAGTTCTCGGCTTTTAATAAAGTGCCATTTTTTGTATAGTAATTCCAGATACCTGTCTTATAATCGTTGCGATAGGTACCGAAAACACTAATTTGGCCGTTCATGAAATAAACTTTATAATCTCCTTCTTTTTTACCATCGATAAAATTCTGTTCAAAGGAAATCTTTCCATCATCAAAATACCCAATCCAAGGGCCGGTTTTCTTGTTTTTGAAGAAGAAACTAATTGACTGAATTTTCCCATTGTCCCAATAAAATTTGAACATTTTATAGCTCGTATCTATAATACAATTGTAAACAACGTACATGTTTTTTGAAGAGTCCACAGGAGAAGTAATTCGGATGTAAAATTTAACGTCATAAACATCACGAGTTCTTACTTTTCGATTGCATGAAAATATTAGAAGAACAGCTACCCATAAAAATCTCTTTCCCTTCATTCTAATGTATTGGTAATACCCCAAAATTAGTGATAGTTCCCTCATGTTGTTTTGGAAAGACAACAAAAAACTGTACGGCGTTACCTGAATTCTGGGGATTATCGGGATATACACCTCCTGGGTCGACAATACCCTTAATACGCGGATCTATGCCGCCATTTGCCAAAATTGCTTGCATTGTCTGTTCAGATACGTAAACACCTACCAAGCCGGACCTACGACCAACTGAGGAGTTAAGTACCCTGGCTAAAGGGACATATCCTTGAGAAGCTGCGGTTGAAAGCGTGACTTCGTCGCTGTTTGCGACCACATCGTCTACTATCAATTGACTAGCATCCCCTAGTATTGGTATGGGAATCTGCGACTGATTGCCATCGATTCCAAACTTTCCTAGATTATATATGTCAATGACAGTGAACATTTTATCCAGCATATACAGTATAGACGTAGACAGGAATTTTTTTAGATACAATCCATCTAAATGGCGACTAACCATAGGGAATGTAGCCCCAGAAGTGATTGACCTGAGATGTTGAATTTTCTCCAATTGTTCCATATTGCGATCTAATGCTACACTAACAATATCGGAATATGGCAATGAAGGACCCTGAGTATTATTATTGTCAGGTAAATGTTTACGTTTTACAGCAGTGACAGTGTAGGAGGAAAGATCTTTGTCACGGTGAGCTTTTTTCCCATTGATTATGGTATCTTTAAGGCCACTCGGGTCATTGCGTAAAATAGGGTTATCGCTTCCAAATGCAAAAGGCGAGAAACTTTTGGTGGCATCAGCGAGTGGATCTATTTGAAAGAACTGACCCAGTTGGGGATCATATAATCTAAAAGGAGTTTCATATAGTTCTAATCCGCTACCATCGGTAAACTCTTTATTTTGTAGTTCTGTTCCTTTATTGAATTTATTCTTATTTTCAGCGTATTGGCTCTTCAACGCCCTGTCTGATATCCCCGCCATGGTCAGTCCGAATGGATAATAATGCGTTTCTTCCAACAACGGCCCTCGCGTGTGCGTCACTTGCAAATTATCAAAGAACACGTCGACATTCGGTGTCTCGTTACTAACATAAATATACAAATATCCGCTCTTTGTCACCGGCAAATTCAACAGAACATGCTTTTTGAATTGCAGATCATCCCCCACCTGGTCGAAGCCGCTGCTCTCGGTTACATAGTTGAACTGGTTATCGAACAATACCCAGTTGACAAAGGCATGGGGACGGCTACTGTTGATCAATGTACCTGTATCCTGCAGGAACTGCATGATATTGTCACTTAAGGGCGTACTGTTAGCCAGCAAAGCGCCAGGCGAGGGATGGCCGCTGCCGGGCAGGGCGCCTACGCCACTGATCAGCGCTGCCAGCAGGTCGGATAAGGGGTTGGCAGGAGTGCCGGGAGAACTACCATTGAGCCTGTACCAACTGCTGGCCTTGATGCTGAACTGATCTCCCGCCATGACTTTGAGCGTAATGCCCGGACCGAGCTTTTGCTGGCCGGCACCGCCGTTTACACGAGCAACCTTGATATTAGGGTTCGTGGTCGTGTCGCTGGGATAGCCCGGCGGCAAGTCCGAACGGGTCGCTGCAATCTTGCTGTAAAAAAGCGTATCCTGCGCATCATCGCCCGGCTCCATCGTGGCGGCCGGATAGCGGTCCACCTGCTGTTCATCCGTCAACACCATGCGCGTATTGCCCAAGTGGTCCTTGATAAAATAGTCATATTTGAAACCCGTGCTCGCTTGTCCGCCGGCGGTATCTGTCGTCACTCTTATTCGTCCTTCCTCCTGGCTCATCAATTGCAGCGTGTCAGCAGGCGCTCCGTCATTCGGACCTGCCGTCCTTTTACCCTGGTATTGGAAAGGTCCGATATAGGTCGTAACGGTTTGCATGTTTCCAGCGCTGTCCAAGATAGCTTTCTTCAGCTTAGTACCCGCCGCATCATAAATGTATGTGATCGTCCCTTTGGTACCCGTCGCGCTGCGCACCTTCACCTGCCAGGGCAGGTTCAGGTGATTGTAGGTAATGCCATCTGAGGATTGATTGCCGATGTCCTTGTTCAAGTCCCGCGTCATATTACCATTGACATCGTATACATAATCAACAGCGTTATTGGTCTTGCCGGTATGGTAGGGACTGAGTGCAGAGGTACGAAAATCTCCCATCGTCGTTAACGCATCATCCCTACCGTCGATGACGTTTTTTAACTTATTGCTATTGTTATAATAGGTGTAGGTCAGTGAGTCGATCGGATGGCTGCCGCCCAGTTGCCAGCCAGATTGCAGCATGGCCTTGATATTGCCATTTTCATCGTAGGCGGTTTCAGGGTGGACACCATCGCCCATCATAGTGGAAAAGTCGAGTCCAGCGGTCCGGTTCCAGTTGCTGCCGCTGTACTGGTTAAAATCTCCGTACAGCAGTCTGTTCACCAGATCATATCCAAAACCATAAGCCCGCTGCTGTCCATCTCCTTTGCTTCGCCATTTATTGCCGGCAATATTTCCATTCAGTTGACCCGCAGCAAATCCCCAGTCATAGCTCAGCTCCATCCCAAACCAGCGGCTGTTTCCTCCATGGCTATTATCATTGTTCGCGTAATCCTTATTGATCCCTTTTAGCCACCCCCGGATATTATAGCAGTAGTCCTGTGTTTCCAGGAAGCTCCCATCTGCCGGCAATTGCCCCAGGTGTTTTTGCTTCAGCTGGCCCAACTGATCATAGTCGTTATGGGCGACCAGCCTTTTGGTACTGTCGGCTTGATTGACCGTTTTATAGATTTCCAGCAATCTACCCGCATGATCATAGTTGAAGTTGGTCTTGATATTGGAACGAGAATTCGTCAGCGCGGACGGATTTTGATGATCCAAGAAGCGTGCAATAACCTGCCCCGTAAAATTATAACGGTTGGTGACCTTATCTACCGCTCCCCTATAGTTGTCACTCTGTGTCTGGATCACGCGGGTGCGGTCATCGTAAAAATTAGCTGTCCCCAGCCACTGCCCTTTGGTGAGGTCGGCAGGATCTTCGATCACCCGCACTTTGGTGCCCGTCACCAGCCCGATGGTTTGGACGGTCAGCTGTTCGGTCCTGGAAGGAAGCTGCTCTGCGTGCTGGTTCGTGCCGGCGTCTAAAAGAGAATTATAAAAGGCATTGAATTGCTTATCGGGCATACTACTGTAATCATCATAAAAAGTCATCGTCAGGGCAATGAAACCCGCATTCGTGGGCAACGGATTATCCGTGACCGGCACAGTATTGGCAAAAGCATTGTTACTGGTCGTCCCGGTGACGATCTCCGCGGTGAAGTTCACCACGTCGCGCGATTCGAAGCCATTGTCCAGCGTGATCGAATTCAACGCCTTCCAATCACCATCCTGTAAGGCACTCGCCAGGCTGACATCCTGCGCCAGCGGAAAGGGTGTGCTTCCAAGGACAGTAACAGGATTGCTGGTGCCGCCACCCGTATTAGCTGTCACAAATTGTTGCAGCTGACTGGGATTGCCGGTATAGGTGATCACCCCGGTAGCGGTGGGACGGTTCAGCCCGTCATAAAGGGTCGTCATCCATTGGTTCCTTCCCCGCATATTTCCATCCTGGGTGTACACCAGCCGGTCCCTGAGATCGTAGATCATATATACCCAGGCCGCACCAGGAACCTTTTTGGCTGTCATCCGCCTCCGGCTGTCATATTCGTACCGGAAACAAAGCTCATTTATCGTCGTCGTATCGACGCCCAGGTTCCAGCTATTGCCATACGCGATGGTCACTGCTTTAGGGGACAGGACAAAACGTAGTAAGTTCAGATCATCATACACATAGTACGTACTGAGCCAGCCAACGTACCCGGAATAATCTGTCGCTACTGTCGCCAGCTGTACTTTCTTTAGTACCACCTGCCCTTCCTTATCCTTGTATTCCACCACGGCATGTCCTTGCTCATCGATGGTCACATTCTTATATAATTGTCCGGCTGGGTAGTATCCGCTACTGATGGGAATATTCCTGGTAATATTGTTATCGGCGTAGGTCAAGGTATCGCTCGTAATGTTCCAGATCACCACACTATCGGCAGCAGTATTCACCAGGTACTCTTGGGAAACGCCTATGCCGCTGCCTGCCCAGCTATTACCGGGGGCCATGGTCTGCATGACCCGGCTGAGCGGTGACGCCTCATATTGAACCTGGCTGTAATAGACCTGTTCGCCGGTGTAAGCCGGTTGCTCCGTGAGATAGACATTCTGGTAGAATTGCTTTTGCGCACCAAAGGGATCCTGTTTCAAACCGCCGTCGGAGCTATTCGCGCCCGTCTGTACATAAGGAAGGTATTTATATGTCTCTCGCCCGAACGGGTCATAGAGTACAGGTGTGACCACATCAGCGGGATTGCTCCCTGGCGTTATCTGGCGGTTGACAGTCTGCAATGGCCGGCCCAGCCCATCAAAGAAATGAGTCGTCTCTTGAACATCAGTATAAACGGCAGCATCAAAAACACTCGAATCCGTGATCCTTCCCATGGCGGACCTTTCCCTCACCCAATTGACCTTGGGTGAATGGCCACCCACAATATACGTTGCAGGCGTAGTTGCTACGGTGCCCGAAGGGGCAGCCACCTGTGTGGCTGCCGTTGGTTTATTCGAGGGAGGAGCCTGGCCCAGGGTGGCGAAGGATACCCCGCTACACCAGGCCAATATCCACATCTTAATAACGTGTTTAAGAGACATAGTCATAATAGTTGGTAAAAGCCTATTTTTTTGTGCGGAACAGTTTTTCCAGGGCATCGACCTGCTGCTGCAAGGTTTGCATTTGCTGTTGCTGCCCTTGCATCCGGGTGTTTTGTTCCTTCAACTGCTTATTCTCTTCGATGAGGTACAGCGTCAGCTCTTCCACCTTTTTCAGCAAAGCCGCCTGCTGCGCCGCCACGTCGATGCCTTCTTTCTGGGCTTCTGCCGCCGAGACCATATCCGGCAGGTGCTTGTGCGTGATGAGATATTGTTCCAGCTCCGCGAGTCCCGGTAGGGCATATCCCTTGTCAAATACATAGTCCGGCCAGGTGCCTGCTGTCTTCACTTTCACTTTCGTAAAGATTGCGGTGCCATTAACCGCCAGCTTGTATCCTTGTGGATTGCTGGTACCGATGGCGATATTCTCTGCAGAATCGTACACAGTATTGGTACTGGCGTTATACTTCCAGCGGCCTGTCAGGTTGGCGCCACTGCGATAGAAGACTTTGCCCGTGGTGTCGCTAACCAATACCCTGTCCAGGGTGCTGTCGTTGGTTAATCCTGCGAGCCGGACCGTACCCGTGGTATGCAGCTGGGCGGAAGGATTGATGGTGCCGATGCCTACATTACCCAGGGGAGAGATGCTCATCCGTTCGATATTCCTCGTCCGGAAGCCTAGCCGGTTACTATCCACGGTACCTATAAAATTACTGTCTGCACCTGCGCCGATATTGCCTGTTACACTCCAGAAAGTGGAAAGGGATTCCACGCTGACGTTGATCGAGGTCGAGTTGGTATTGCCCAGCCCGTCGATGGCGCGGGCCGTCAGGGTGTATTGTCCTGCATCCGGGTTTACCCAGGTATACGAATACGGCGCTGTTGAAGCTTCCCCCATTTTCGTACCGTTGACATAAAATTCCACTTTCGCAATCGAACCATTGGTTTCCGATGCAGTGGCAGAAATAAGAAAGTTCCCGTCTTCCGGCAATACATCATTATTGGTAGGATGGGTAATGGCAACGCTGGGCACAGGTGCATTGGTTCTTCCGCGGATGACTTGCAGACCGCAGAGGCTGGCCACATTGGAACCGCCATACGTGTTGACATATACTCTTATCTTTCCATTGGCATCAGGAGCGATATTGTTAAAGACAGCGCCGTCTGCCGTATTGTAATTACCGTTCACGTCTACATATCCATAGATGATGGCGCCCGCTACTGTATACCGCATGGGGTTCAAGCTGAAGGTGTTGGGGATATAGTAGATAAAGCTGCCGGTCATTTTAAGCGTATACACACTGTCTTTATTCAGGCCGCTGATCTCCAGCTGCGGTACCGACGCGTTATAGGCGGCGTAATAGTTGCTGAACTGGAACCAGTGGTTCAGCATCACTGCCGCCGGGAAGAAAGTCCCTCCTGTGGCGCCGCCACCATCTGCCGAGGTGTTGGTGCCGTAGCCTGCCCAATTCGCAGCTGCAACAGAACTGACGGTGATGCCCGTCGCAGCGTCTGTTGCCGTGATCGGTGAGCTGGCCGTGGATGGATTTCCATACAAGTTTATCCAGCCTGATACCGTTTGCGGACCTTGTGAAAAGTTAAAGCTGGAGGTTTGTGCCACTAGGGTACGTGTAGGGAAAGAGGCCAGCAGTAACAGGAGCCAGTGTATTTTCTTCATTGTAATCATGTTTAGGGGCTTACTGATATATTTCTACTACGTTATTTAAAGTGAAGTGATTCGGTTTCCGTCCAGAAAAAGGATCCATCCCTTCGACAGCAAGGCGTTGATTGCAGTATCCGAGCTCGAAGTACGGCCGGAGCCACCCGAGTAGATAAAGATGGTGCCACCCGTCACCGTTTGACCGGCGCCTGCCGCAATCTGCATGAAAATGGTATCGACCGTCTCCTTAGGAAGGGGTATCTGGGAATTGCCGGTAGGACTATTGGAATAATTCTGCCAGGCGGGCGAGATACTAAAATGGTTCAGCTCTTTCAGGCCGGATAAATTCTCCCTGTTCCAGTGTGCATCGGATATAGTAATAGCCTGCAAATGGGTGAAATAAATGTTCCAGTCACTCTTCAGCCGGCTGAGCTTAAAAGTGGAATCAAAGTATCCCGTATAACTGTAATAGGTGGTAATATAGAGCAGTCCCGGATTGCCGGCCATAAAATCCTGCCCGTAATTCAGATGCAGACATGGAGTGATCCCGCCATCCCCCGAGCTCATAGCCCAGGAAGTGATGGAGTGGATCGAAGACCAGTTCGTGACACCGGCGACGGACAGCATAGACGACTGCTGGTAAGAGTTGCCTTGCAGGGTCGGTGTATATTGCGGGAGATTACCGCGCAGGTTCTTCAGATAGCTCAGGCTGGTGGCCGGCGTCACCAGGTTGTCGAAAACGGTGATTTCCGTCGCATCATTATGATAAAACGTGAGCGTCTTTTGACTGGTGTCAGCATAGGTATGCACGAAATACCACGTATGGGGATCCCATGTAGGGTGTGTCTGAACGGTGTTAGCTGCGAGGATGGTCACACTATCCGACAGGGTCGCACCTAGTTTCATACGGGTACCATCCCCAAAGTCTACATAGGCTGCGTTATTACTCCGGATTGCATCCAGCTTGTTCCATGACAGGTCCACCTGGTAATACCGGCAACCCGTCACCCCGGCGGGCATAGTCATACCGGTGTTCAGGCTCATATTGAAATGCAGTGAGTCGGCGCCCGTGGCCAAGGTCCCGATCCGGCTATCCGCCGTATCCGCATTCCATACATTAACGTACTGCGACGCTCCCGTGACATTGCCCAGAAGCTTGCCATGCACGTTGAAAACACCTACAGGATAACCAGGCGTGCTCGTTCCGGCCAGGGTTTCCATAGCGATGCTATAACAATTCGGACCACATCCGCTGTCCTGATATCGATAGTCGAAGGTTTTGACAATGTTCTGATCCTGATCGCGGATGCGGCGCAACCTTTGCAAGCCGTCGTATTCATAATAGGTCACACGGTTGCCGATGTCGCACTGGCTGGTCAGGCCCACCAAAGGTTGGTAGGTGTAAGTGGTCATCTGGGCACTCGAAGGATAAAGGCGCAGCTCATCAATATGTCCGCTGCCATTGATGGTAATGGTGGATTGACCGGTGATCTTGTGAACATATAAGGTCCAGCCGTTGATGGTCTTCCCTATACTAGGGTATCCGGAGACCGTTCCTACTATGGAGAAAGGGGATCCATTTTGTGTCCAGTAGGAGACAATATAAGTCGTCGTGCTGCTGAGACCTGACTTGGATATATTGCTATTAAGGACATAGGAGCGTGTTCCAGTTATCGCTGAAAGGGTATCCCGGGAGGATGAACCAATCGTCCAATGGCCGGAGCCATCTGCTTCGAATGAAGTATAAGCAATGGATCCCGTGTCTGCATTCTTTGCCTCTGCCACGGGGTAGACGCCCGAATAATCCCATATATAGGATGATCGGAAATTGTTGACCTTCTGCTGTGTGACAATATGTGCCTTACTGTCATATTGAAAACTAAGCTGCTTCTTATAGCGGGCATCTTTTACGATATCACCGCTTTGCACAACAGCGCCTGAAAAATTGGTCAGCGGCGAAGCGACCTCCATGGTATATATATCTCCGGCTACGGGGATAGTTGGGTTATACGAAGTAAAAACAGAGGCGACCAATCTCGTATTGCTGCTATCCGGGTTTTGTTTGTACCGGCTTTTTTCAACCGGTGAAGTGACGACATGCAGGTTCTGCAAATTTTTTATACCCAGGGCGTCATTGCTGGAAGCTGTCAGGTTACTATAATCCAGCGGATAAGACATCGTCTGTACGTCTATCTGCTGATTGCTCCCGGTACTGGTTATCCGGGTTGGCTGGAGGTGGGCATAGTTGCCGTAGGTGTAATTGACAGTAGAGACAAGAGGTGTACCCCCCGAAAACCCATAATCCGTCGTAATGGTAGACGTCAAAAGCTCCTTTACCGCATGATAATACATAGGGATGAGCGTATAAGGGAACCCTAACTGGTACATCGGGCATCCTGGAGCCGACCAGCCGGGCTCAGGGTATAGCCCCTGACTTTCGATTTTTTTAGCGTAATCGAAGTCCCCTATTGCGATAAAAAATCGAATACTGTCATGTCCTCTTGCATCGGCTTCATTGTTGCTGATGTTACTATATACATTCTGTATATCCTTGACAAGGTCATAACTGCCGCCGACATTCTTATAAACCTTGGTTTCGAGCAACTGCTTGCGGATGGATTCCCTGTCTATCCTGATAGATGGCAGCCTGTTGGGTATATAGTCCTGGGCCTGGTTAAAGGTATATACCGTCTTGCCTGTGTTGCTGGCATCCGCGGCGCTTTGCAGCTCTTCAACTTCCTGGTAGGCGATCCCACAATTGGAAGCCCCTCCGAAAGGGAAGGAAGGCGATTCCATGTAATATTTGGAGGACAGGTATCCTGTAAATGGATCTGTAGGTTGTGGATCGAGTTGGCCGCCCAATTGCTTCGACTGTATCAGGCAATTGTTGTATAAATAATAAAAATCGCCTTGGAACGCATTGGATGTGAAATAGGAATGGGTATAGTTATAGTCCTTGATAAGCGTATTATTGTTGCCGTCATTGCTGGTAATCCGCTTGATCCGTAAACCTCCTGCATACACTGTCTGCTCCTCGGGAGTGACGTCGTCCGGGGGGATTTGCGTGAACTCCGCATCTACCCGGAACTGAAAATTCTGCGTATTGGTTGCCAGTGTGGGGTTATTGGGGAAATACAGCCGGTACTGATGGGTAGGAACAATGCCTGAAATAGTTTGGGTGAAAGTTTGGGAAGTCACCTGACCGGAATTCAAATCGGAAAGCGTTTGATCAAGTATCACCTGGTTGGTTGTTACATCTGTCAACCTTACTTCTGGCGCCTCGTACACGCAATTGGTTCCTGCCGGAGAACAGAAAAGAAAGCCGCTGATGGTGATCTGCGCCGTAGTGCTGGTCGAAATGGGACTAAAGGTGATGTCATTACCGGTCGTTCCGCTGCCCGGCCATATGTTCATCGTTGAAATATGCTGCGTGACCGGTTGCGCCGGCGTAATGACCTGAACGGTCGCCACGATCTGGTTGGGTTCAAAAGTAAAATCGGTATACCCGCCGGTGGGATAGGTGATTCGCTGTATCATGGCTTTTCCCATGTACGTCGGATTGGCAGTCCTTTTTTCGGGAGCATATTGTATTTTCCCGTTCATCACGTTCACCATTAATAAATTGCTATTGTCTGAATTACCCGTATAATTGGTGTACCCGTTGTAATACCCCCAGAAATCCTGGCTGGTGGTATTATAAGGGGGGGCATCAGAGGAGTTATAAGTAAAGCGATAAGGAGGCTGTGTGACACTGACAGCGCCTTTATATCCTGTCTCCGAAACACTGTCGAGTCGCAGGGTATTATAAGCGCCCGAAAAAGTCGACTGATTAAGCGTGATCGTTCTAATCTTTTGATCCGCCCCATTGACGGTGGCATAAATGTCAATTGTCAGGAGAGGGTGATATACTCCCAATGTTCCATAGTTAAAGATCACTTTCCCCGTTTTGCAAGTAATGCCTGTAAGCATCATATTTGTCTCCTGTTTATTCGTACTGCTGTGGGTGATGAGCGCAGGTGGGTTGTTAGGATCCATACCCGGACCAAAGCTGGCCGTCAACAAGGTGGATATCCTAAAATCCGAATAGTTCTCCGAGTTTTGATAATAAAATAAAACGGTATCGGTCCTGTCGGCGGAAATAATCTTCTTCAGGTGCCAGGCGGTTATCAGATACTTCAGCTCGTTGGATGCCGTTTCGTCAAATATCGTATCCGCCGACGGTTCGCTTGGATCCCCAAATTGATAAACTGTACCGTCCGTGTGCGTGATAGTAAAGGTCTTGATATATCGCGTTGAACTTATATCTATTTTCACCGGCGCATAAGGGATGGTAATGGCTCTTTGCCCGTTGGCATCCGGTGTATTCCTGAAAAGGAACTTGCCTCCGATGTTTTGTGCATTGTAATAAAATATATCCGGCTCTCCATCATAGAGGTTATCGGCAAGACCTGCTGCCCAGCGATTGTAGATCCGGTTGGCAAGACAGTATGCGGAGTCGTACTGCATCCCCGCAGCGGCAGTGGTATCTTCCGGCGGCCAGACCATACTTAGAAACCCATTTTGCGTATCATCAGGTAACCCTTGTATAGAACGCGTAATGGCGCCTCCGGCATTCAGTGTCCAGCCGAGTCCCATGGTGGAAGTCCGCTCTGAAACTTTAATACCCGCCGCATGATAGCTCAGGCCGACAGGCACCGAGAGCTTCAAAGACTTCAGCTCGTACAAGGGAATCGATATATCCGGTACCCCGTTAGCCAGACTAACGGGAAAATCAATGTATTTGGCAAGTGAGGCAGCCGTTGGGGACGTCGATGAGATGACATTAGGAAGATCGGGAGCCTGGGACAAACATACATTCCAGGACAGTAATAGGACAAGAAGAGGTACCAAAAAACTGCTGGCAATCTTTCTCGTTGAAAAAAGATCGTTTATATACATACAGTTAAATGAATAAATGGTTAAAAAGCATACGCTATCCGAAACACCACCGCCTGCGTTCTCGGATATTGCTGATAACTAAGTACATCCCACAGTAGCTGCGCCTTCGTCTTCTTAAACACGCGGCTTTTCATTGACATAGTTTTGCTTATGCCAAGAAGTCCTGATCTCGTCCAATAGTCCCATTTCCGTAGCTGCTGGTATGAATTGAGTGGCTTGGTATAATTGTACGCCCATTCACCCATCATCGAGATGCTCCCTTTTATCCTGATCTCCAGGGAAGATCGGAGACCTACACCGCTGCTGGATATCGCAATATGCTGAATGTCATGGCCCCAACCCATTTTCCAGGCCCCGCCTATCGACAAAATGCTGCGATCATTCAGTTTGTAGCCTGCCGAGAGTCCAAAGTCCGTCACGGTCGGGAAATAGATGTTGTTCCTCGTAGTCTGGCAATTGACAGCATATTCAAGTCGTTTCCAGAAAGTTTTTTTCTTTTGTTCATTACTGGGCTTGAATTCCTGCGCGTCGACATCACTACTGCCACCGCCCAACTTGCTGAGCTTTTCCTTATACCCGTTCAGCTGCGACCGCGCTGATTGGATCTGTCCCTGTAAAGCAGCCATACCTCCTGTTCCACTCGCCGACACCTGTTGCTGGATGAGCGACGCCACCTGGTCACGGGTCTGTAATCCCCCCGGGCTTGCGGGAGTGCCACTATTGCCTGGGAGAAACAAGCCCGCCAGTTGCGAATTTTGTTTCATAAAAGCTTGAAAGGCGGGCAATTTATTCAAGAGTGTTAGCGCTTCTTTCTCCAACTTGTCAGGATTGTTCAACATCTCCTTGTATTCGCCGACCTGCTGAGCAAAGTAGACGCCGCTCTGGCTCATGGCCCGATAGTCCTTGCCCAGGAGACCAGTAAGGTTGGCATGTTGCTGGATGTATTGCGATATCTGCTGCCGACGCTGACGGACATAAGCTTTTATTTCATCGGCATCATGCATTTTAGCTTGTAGGGTTTGCAATTGCCAAAGTGAAGTTTGGATTTGAGCGGCATGGGTGGACAGCCTCAAAGCATCAGTTTTCAGGAATTTAAGCATGCCCTGAAGTGAATCTACATAGGGCTGGTATTCCCCGCTGAGGTGCAGATGGTTGATGCCAGTATCGCTGGCCAGCTTTTTGGACAACGCGGCATATTGTTCTGCTGAGCCGGCGAAAAGGGATTTGGCAGCTGCAGTATCTACCTTATTTAATTTCTTTTGCAGTTGGGCTTCGCGGCGGATGAGCCGTTGCAGGTATTTTTCTGTTTGCCGGGTGAGCTGTTCGTCAAGACTGGCTGTCTTGTCCTGTATCCGGTTGAAGAAGCGGGAAGGGAGATGAGCGATACTCATAGCCGGATCAAGCTGATCCTGGGCATAACAGGAGAACGACAAGCAGTAGAGCAGCAATAGGATTGCGCTCTGGGGTCTTTGCATGAGAGGCCAGTTTAGGGGTGTGCGTAGGGCATGCCCATACGTGTAGGGTTACTATAAACGTTGCTAACTAATCTGCGAGGGTTGAAATAATAAGGGAGATGGATAAGGAAATGATCTGCACGAAGGAAAGGTTTTTTTTCGACTGATTGAAATTATTCTTAATATTTTTTTCACCTCGCGTTTTGCGACTAATGTCTTCGTGAAGCAATTTGCAATTCTTAACTTTTGAGTTGGATGAAAAAACCAGACCATGAAACTATGCGCGTAGAGCTGAATAATGCCGGGAATAAAACTATAAATTTCCCTAAATTTAAAAAAGGGTTTTTTCACCTTTCTTTTTTACGTAGGAAATTTGTACGTGCCATTTACATTAATTCCTTTTAGATTTTTTCTTCGAATTATCATCAAAATAATCAGGAGGTAAAGGTCTATTGTGCATATCACGCCATTAAAGACAACGTTAAAGTAGTTGCCCGCTACAATGGAGAGAGGAACAGCAAGCCGACCGCATAACACATTTCCACACGCATGGGCATCTCTTATGGACGATCCTTATAAAATAACCAATTTCCGAAAAAATAAAAGAAGTTAAGGTCGAAGGAGGCAATAAATCCACCAGAGAAGATCAACGTCCCTTTTGGTCTTTAGGTCCCAACTATCAATTTGGTAAAGCTTTCGTAACCTGAAATATTCATTAGCGACTTCCTCGAAGACGATTAGGTCAAATACTTTTAAATAGAGCTTTTCATTTTGACCCTTCAGGTATGTAAAAAAATCTAAAGGGTCGCTGGTGACAGCGCTATAACTCCTGCTCAGAACCTCCATTTGTTTTTTTTGAAAGGTATAATAAATCGCATTGGGCCCTATTGCTGCTCCTGTTGAATTATAAATTTTAAGGGATTTACTTAGCTGCTGCGTTTAGTAATAACGTATTCTCTATCACTTATGTCGACAAATAATAAAAGCAATATTCAGAAAATTGCATATCCTGATCATATGATTATCCACGTAGCTCAGTATCTATAGCTCTCCCGATAATGACACTCAAGGTGGTCGATCTGCCAGAACTAACATGAACCCATTCATCCTTGGATTTCATTAGGCTTCGGGGAGGGATGGCTTCTATGCCTGACACGGTTTTAATGTCCGTGACGGTATAATAAGTTCTGGTACTATCTACCTCGATCTTGGCTGTTAGGTGAATCGTCCTTCGATCTTGCTCAAGCGGATAGTCAAAGTCTATTTGAAATGACTTAACCATGAAAAGCAGGTTTTGGTAAAGCGAATCCCTTTGGCAGTGAAGTTTTCAAAAATACCTTTTCTTTCTCAAAAACAATTAATTACCCATCTTAATAATTTAAGAAGTCCTTCCAGGCACTACGTACAAGGCAGTATTCAGGCAGTTAACCCACCCATCTATAAATGGGGAAAAAATTCCCCAATGCTCATATTTAAACCAAATAGTGATATAGGTTTAGTAAATTTACCATTGGTTTCCGTAAATCTTTGAGGTCATGGCGCAGCCAAAGCGAATTTTGTTGATTGATGATGATTATGATCATTTGCTTACCTGCAACCTAATATTACAAAAAAGGGGGTATGAGGTCCTGACTTTGGCAGGCTGTGAGAAAATGGAAGAGCTAATAACCGCAGCTGAAACATTCAGGCCAGGCTTGATTTTCATGGAACACAACATGCGCGGGATTTGCGGAATGGACCTCACGCAGATGCTTAAATCCCACCCGGAATTTAAGAAAATTCCCGTCATCTATTTTTCTCACCAGGACGATATTGTCCAGTTTGCGAAACAAGCCGGAGCGGATGGCTACCTCAGAAAGCCGCTCCAGGTTGATGGCTTGATAGATATTACGAGTAAATATTTAGTCTCCGGTTAATAAAACCTATGGCTCACCCGGCGGGTCACAGGTTGCTGGAAAATATTCTTTTGCAGGTGCAAGAGATTGATTTTTATACATTAATTTCATCGCCATGTATATTTTTGCAAGCTTTTTCTAACCCTGGCACGCAAGTTTGTAAGCTATAAGTATGGATCAATTGCTTTTCACAATATCGTTTGTCTATGAGATCTTGCCCGAGTCTTTGCAAATTCATTTAAGCGCAGAGATAGAAATGATAACTGATGACACTTGTTTTGTTCGTAACATCCGGCGTATGAACAGTAATGAATCTTCACTTCTGCCGGTATTGAAATTGAAAAAAATCGATGGCAGGTGGGTACATAGCGACATAAGCAAAGAAAGCGACATAGGTAAGACTATAGGAGAAGGCATTGACAGGTACCTGCGGCAATTGTCAAAAAGCTCCGATGAAATGAAGGATAGTCAATAAATTTGTATCAACTTAATGCCTCTAGCAATAGCATAAAATGATGGAAAACCGTAAAAAAATTCTGATTGTAGACGATGATCCGGACCACTTGTTGATTTGTAATATTCTTTTCAGAAGGCGTGGTTATGATGTTTTCCCCCTGCTTGGCTGTGATCCCATTGAAGATCTCACCCATGCAATCGACACTTTTAAACCAAGCCTGATCTTTATGGATCATTTTATGCCTGGCGTTTGCGGCTACGATGCAGTTAAAATGCTTAAGGCAGACCCCGTATATCGTTCCATCCCTGTCATCTATTTTAGTGTTCACGGAGACCTTGCTCTCATCGCACAGGAAGCAGGGGCCGACGCCTATTTTCAAAAACCTTTCCAGTCAGATGATCTTTTGAAGATCGCTGAAAAATATGTTGCATAAAAAAACGGCACTCAATAACTCAATCAGCTATCTATCAAACAATTAAACACACACCTATCTCGAAGGCAATAGCATGCCCGCCAATCCCTTAACAAAAGCAAAACCTCGAACCATTGCCTACTTCGAATATTATTTGCTAAATTAGACATATCTACCAGGTTAAAAACACCAAAAGGAGTCCCGGCATCCAGTTCATGCCGGCAATTCTTACCCACCTGCCTTTTGTACCATAATCTTCCTATGTATGTCAGTTTTTAACCCGAAAGAGTCCGAAAAGACTATCAACAACATTCCTTCCAGCCAACCTCAGCCCGGAAAGGCCGATAACGATAAATTTTTTATCCAGTCGCCCTCTATCACTTTACCCAAAGGCGGAGGTGCGATAAAAAGCATCGATGAAAAATTCTCCGTCAACGCTGTCAATGGAACTTCCTCTTTCAGCATTCCGCTGCCTGCTTCTATTGCAAGAGGATTCGGCAGCCCCCTGACACTGAATTATAGCTCAGGTGCCGGCAACGGGATCTTCGGCATGGGCTGGTCGCTCAATATCCCCTCGATAAAAAGAAAAACGGAAAAAGAATTACCCCGCTATTACGATGAGATTGATTCGGACACCTATATTTTTTCCGGAGCGGAAGACATGGTGCCGGAGTTCAAAATGGGAACCTTTATCCATAACGAGTTTGACTCTCCCAACGGCCTGTTCACCATAAAAAGATACAGACCAAGAATAGAAGGAGCCTTTGCAAGGATAGAAAGATGGACGGAAAGATCTACTGGCCTCATCCATTGGAGAACGATCTCCCCCTCCAATGTCACTTCTGTTTATGGAAAATCGTATACAGCGCGCATTACAGACCCCGCTGATCCCAAAAAAACATTCGAGTGGCTCATCGAATCTATATACGACGATAAAGGCAACTGCGCGATATATGAATACAAAAAGGAAGACCATACTGGCCTCCCCACCCTTCTGCACAATAAGAACCGCCTAAACGGCAACACCTCCTTCACCAACACCTACCTTAAACGGGTAAGACAGGGAAATATCACCCCCTATAACGACGGAGACACGCTCCCTGTATTTCTCTTCGAGACCGTTTTTGACTATGGGGAACACGACCCTGTCAACCTACCCTTTAACGAGGCCGGCACCTGGAACTTTAGAAAAGACGCCTTCTCCGATTATCGCGCAGGCTTCGAGATCAGGACATGCCGCCTTTGCCGTCGCGTCCTGCTGTATCACCACCTCGATGAGTTGCCTGGCGGCTCCGCACTTATACGCTCCACACAGCTGACCTATGACGACAACCAAAACGAAGGGTTCACTTTTTTAAAAGCAGTCACTGAAACAGGTTATACCAAACACGACGACGGTACCTATACGCAAAGATCGCTTCCTCCTTTCAGCTTCGAATACCAGCGCCATGAATGGAACACACAAATACGATCCGTCAGTTCCGAAAATTTATTACAAGCTCCCGCAGGCATAGACGAACCATCTTATCAATTCGTCGATCTCTACAGCGAAGGTCTCTCGGGCATGCTGACGGAACAGGCCGGCGAATGGCTCTATAAAAGCAATCTGGGACAGGGGCACTTCACAGCCGGACAAATAGTAACCCCCAGGCCGTCTCTCACAAAAAATTTCCAGCTCATGGACCTGGGGTCGGATGGTAACAAACAGCTGGTGAACTGGCATACCCAGCCGGAAGGCTTTTTTGAATTGTCCGATGATGGAACATGGGACCCTTTCCAGCCGTTCAACGAATTACCCAACGTAGATCTCACAGATCATAACACCAGGTTTCTCGACCTCGACGGAGATGGCATGGCAGATATCCTCATCAGCCAGGATGATGTCTTTACCTGGTATACCTCGGAAGGAAAAAAAGGGTTCTCCTTTGCCGGCAAACTATACAAACCTTTTGATGAGGAGAAGGGCCCGGCGCTTGTTTTCTACGACGTCCTGCAATCCATTTTTCTTGCCGATATGAGCGGGGACGGGCTGACAGACATCGTCAGGATAAAAAATGGGGAGGTCTGTTACTGGCCCAACCTGGGGTATGGAAAGTTCGGGGCAAAGATCAATATGGATAATGCCCCCTTATTCGACCATCCCGATCAGTTCAATCCCTCGCTCATTCGTCTCGCCGACCTGGACGGCTCCGGGACCGCCGATCTGGTATACCTGGGAAAAGACAAATTCCGCTTCTGGCTGAACCAGCAAGGTAACTCCTTCTCCGAAGCCCCTGTCATTTTCGATCCCTTTCCGGAGATCACGGATCATACGCACGTCTCGGTAATAGACCTCCTGGGCAATGGCGTCTCCTGTATCGTATGGAATTCCAATCTCCCGAACGACACCGGCCAGCCCCTGAAATACATCGACCTGTTCAATAGCAGGAAGCCGCATTTGCTAACGGCTTATAAAAACAATCTTGGCAAGGAGATCGCCCTGGAATACACCGCTTCCACGAAATTCTATATCGAAGATAAGCTGGCTGGAACGCCCTGGCTCACTAAACTGCACTTTCCGGTACATTGTCTTTCAAAGGTCACGGTTTATGATCGTATTATGAAGACCCGGTTATCCAGCAGTTATTCCTATCATCACGGCTATTATGACCATCATGAAAGAGAATTCCGGGGGTTTGGCAGGGTTGACCAGATAGATGCGGAAGACATAATCCCGGACCCTGATCTTGATCAACCACCGGTGCTTACCAAAACATGGTTCCATACTGGCGCATCTGTCGATCAGGGGAAAATATTCAACCAGTTTGAACATGAATACTTTCGGAATACAGTCTATAAGGAAAATACTCCACCTGACCCTGAGCTGCCGGCAGACATGACCACAGACGAATGGCGCGAAGCCCTGCGCGCCTGCAAGGGAATGCTCCTGCGAAAGGAAATATACGCCCTGGATGGTACGGCCGACAGCGATAAACCCTACGCGGCGGAGCAGCACAACGGCATGATAAGAATGCTGCAACCGCAGGGGACTAATAAATACGGTGTCTTCCTTATGCATGAGTGTGAAGCGATCTCTTATCATTATGAAAGAAACCCTGCCGATCCCCGGGTGGCACATCAGTTTATATTGGACATCGATGACTATGGGAATATATTAAAAAGCGCGGACATCGCTCATCCCCGGAAAGCTCCACAGCCGGGCAGCCCTGCCAATGAACCCGAACAAGAGGCATTACATGTCATTCTGAAAGAAAACCAGTACACCAATGCCATAGGGCAGGATGACGCTTACCGTACCCCGCTTATCGCTTCGTCAAAGACCTACGAGCTGACAGGGCTGAATAAACCAGGCGATTATTTCTCATTCAACGAAATAAAACAAGCTTGCGACACCGCAGCCGAAATCGGCTACGAAGTAACCCCAACCTCGGGAACACAAAAAAGGGTCATTGAATTTGAACGAACAATTTACCGGTCGGACGACACCACCAGCATTCTTCCCCAAAATATAATAGAATCAAAGGCACTGGTGCATCAATCATTAAAAGCGGTCTTCAATGAAAACATGCTCACTAACACGTTCAAGGACAAAATTGCATACAATGAACTACAGGCGCTTTTAACCGACCCCTCGAGAGGCGGCTACACAACGGCTGATAACTATTTCTGGATGGCCTCAGGTCTGCAGAACTATAACAAAGACCATTTTTATCTCACGACCGTCTACACCGACCCTTTCGGGAACACCACCACCGTCGAATACGACGGGAAATACGATCTGTACATCCGAAAGACAACAGACGCCCTGAACAATTCCACTGAAATAAAAGGATATAATTATCGAACGCTGACTCCCTTCCTTATACAGGATCCCAACAACAATAGGACAGCCGTCCGCTTTGACGAGCTGGGCCTGCCGGTAAGGACGTTCATCCTGGGCAAAAAAGGCGCCAATGAAGGCGATCTCTTCGACGACACTAAAGTAGAGCTAAAGGACGCAAACGACAGCGCTACCACCAAATTGGAATACGATATCATGGAATGGTACAACCAAAGTAATGATCCCAGCTTCAATATATCGGATTACAAACCAAAGCCGAATTATGTAAAGACCCGTAGCCGCGAAACGCATTACTATGCCGACCCGCAGCATCAGACTAAATGGCAGGAAGCCTACTCTTATTCCGACGGAGGTGGCCACGAAATTTTAAAAAAGGCCCAGGCCGAACCAGGCCAGGCCCTCGCTGTACAGGCCGACGGCAGCGTAACCACCATCGATACATCGCCCTCGATCCGGTGGATCGGCAACGGCAGGGTCATCCTCAACAACAAAGGCAACCCCATTAAGCAATATGAACCCTATTTCAGCGCGTCCCCGTCATTTGATGATGAAAAAGAAATGGTGGAGCTCGGCGTTACGCCTATCATACATTACGACCCCATCGGAAGAGTGATCCGCACTGATCTCCCTGATAAAACCTTTTCGAAAGTTACTTTCACCCCCTGGCAGCAGATGGCCTATGATGCCAACGATACCATAAAAGAAAGCCGGTGGTATAGCGACCGGGGCAGCCCCGATCCGTTGGGACCCGAACCTACCGATCCGCAAACCAGGTCCGCCTGGCTGGCCGCAAAACATTACAATACACCTAAGATCACCTGTCTCGATTCGCTTGGCAGGCCCTTCCTGACCATAGAAGACAATATCACCGAAAAGATCCGGAACCATACGACGCTGAATATCCAGGGTAATGCAACCAGGTTAGCAGATGCCTATGACCGTACAGTGATGCAATACGAATACGGGATGACCGGCAGGATCCTGAAACATATCAGCATGGACGCCGGCAGTCGCTGGATCATGCATGACGTCACCGGCAAATCGCTGCAAAACTGGGACGATCGCAAGCATATATTTAACTTTACCTATGACAATCTCCAACGGTTAACCACCGCATCAGTAAGATCCGGTGATGCCCCACCCGTTATCTATGAAAAGATCGAATACGGCGAATCATTGCCCGTCGACCAGGCCCGGTCAAATAATTTATTGGGCGCAGTTACCAGGCATTATCAACAATCAGGCACTCACACCAATGAGAAATTCGATTGTAAGAAGAACCTGTTAACCAGCAATACCCAACTGACCACAGACTATAAAAACACCGTCGACTGGTCCGAAACCTTGAACATACAATTAAGCGAAGAGGTATTCACCAGCAGCAGCGAGTTTGACGCCCTCAACAGACCAATAAAAGTCCAGACGCCCTATACGGCGGTAATGAAGGTCAGCGAATTTTATCCATCTTACAACGAAGCAAGCCTTCTTGAAAAACTGGAAGTGGTCATCAGGGGAGACGCGAACAGGACCGTCTTTATCTCGAATATCAATTACAACGAAAAAGGGCAGCGAACGGAAATTTATTACGGCAACAACACGAAGACCGCTTACACCTACGAAAAAGAAACATTCCGCCTGCAACGAATACTCACCACCCGTAACGGCGGTAACGCTATCCTCCAGGACCTGAACTATATATTCGATCCGGTGGGGAATATCACCCAGGTAGCCGATGCTGCACAGAACGAGATCTTTTATGATGGAGAACAGGTAAAGGCCCTGAACAGATACGAGTATGACGCCTTATACCGCCTCATAAGCGCCACCGGCAGAAAACAGGCGGGACAAACC